>ULPT01049854.1_pt1 | contig 85258 bp, 71 predicted proteins | sample 1953751 | NCBI WGS metagenome assembly ULPT01 (sample SAMEA4835636, study PRJEB28245) | human gut metagenome | biome: gut microbiome; material: fecal sample | place: Denmark | collected 2008 | reverse complement strand
TATCGCAAACAAAATCCCGGCATATTCTTGCGATTGCCCTAGAATGGAACAAGATTCTTCTAAACTCTGTTCGATTCGATATAATAATCAGGGATGGATAAATAGAATGAGTGATGACATTATCAATATAATTTTGCTGCTTTTATCCGTTATCGTTGGTTCCCTTGTTTTTGTTCTGCCACTTATCCTTCATCATAAAGAGGGAAGGAAGAAATTCACGAAGGAACATATTTCTCTTCTTATCGCATCCTGTAGTTTGATTGTTGGAACGAGGATCCGTGTTTGTTTATTGAATCAATACCCGGGTGGTCTTAATCAAGATGAAGCGAGTGCCGGGTATGATGCTTACTCTATCCTGAAATACGGAATAGACCATAATGGAAGGCACTATCCAAGGCATTTAATTGCATGGGGTAGTGGGCAAAACGCACTATATTGTTATTTAGCAATTCCTTTTATTGCTAGGCTAGGAAATACTGCTTTAGCTCTTCGTTTACCGATGGCTATTCTTAGCAGCCTGACCCTTTATATTCTTTTCTTCACGTTAAGAAAAAGGATTGGTGAGAAGAAGGCGTTGCTCTTTACTCTTTTCCTAATCATTAATCCTTGGCATATCAGGAAATCAAGATGGGCATTAGACTGTAATATCTTCCCGGATCTTGTTCTCATCAGCTCCCTTCTTCTTGCTTATGGTGTTAGCCAAAAGAATTACTTCTTCTATTATTTCTCTGCGATTCTCTTTGGATTTTCGTCTTATAGTTATGGAACGAGTTATTTCTTCCTTTTCTTCTTCATTATTTCCTTCTTGGTATATTTGTTTATCAAAAAGCCAAGGAAAAGATACCACCAGATCATTTATCTTGGAGTAAGGTTTGTAAGGGTCGTTCCCATCATTCTTTTCCTTTATATCAATATTTTCAATAATGAAACGATTCATTACCTTTGGTTTGATATCCCAAAGCTGAAAACAGACCGATTCCATACTGTGACAAGTGTTTTCTCAGCAAACTTCTTGAATGATTGCTTTAATAATTTTAAGAATTGTTTAAGGCTAGTCTTTCTTCAGAATGATGGTTTGAGGTTTAATAATATCCCATATTTTGGAACCCTTTATCTTTTTACGCTTCCTTTTTCTTTGATAGGAATGCTTCATCCGCTTTTCAACAAAAAGAAACGCATACTATTAGATAGAATCGATTCAAAAGTATCGATTTCTTCTCTTTTATACTTTATTTTAGCTGACTCCAGGGTTGTGAGTTTCCTCTTGAGCTTTATTCTAGACTCGAATATTAACCGGATTAATATCATCTGGATACCGCTCGTATTCTTTGGTGCTTTAGGGGTATCCGATATTATCCATCATAGGAAATGGACCAGAGTTCCTCTTTGTACTGCTTATGCGGCTTCCTTCCTCGCTTTTTCCTTCTACTATCCTATCCATTGCAACGAAAAAATAACACCGAACTTCTTCCCTGGTTTAAAGGAAGCAGTTCAGTTCTCCTTAGAAAAGAAACCAGAGCATGTCTACATTACTCCTCATGCGAACTATACTCTCGTTCTTTACTACTCGGAATATGAAACACCGGAATATGTCCGTTCCGTTACTTTCTATAATCCAGGTGCCGCCTTTGAAAATCCGAAAGACTTTACAGGATATAGCTTCTATTTACCAAAGGAAAGGAAAAAAGGAAACATCTATATCTGTCAGGATTATGAAGATCCCTATCAGGATGTTTCTTGTGATTGCAGAATCATCAGGGGACGATATATTGTCTATGATAGGACGGTATAAGGTGTTCTATTTGTGTTATATATTTGCTATACAAAACAAGCCTTTTAATTTATAATCTCCTTGAATCAATCGAGGAGGTTTTTATGATTTTCTATCACGGAACTCTAGCCCTGTTTAAGGAAGATGTAGACTCTGGCCGGATTGCAGATAAAATCGAAGAAAGCTTCCTTTCCCATGGTTTCCATCATAATAACCCAAAAGAGCATGCCGCTTATGTTAATTCTTTGCGTGTGAGGCGGGACGTTCTTTGCGATAAAGATGCCAAGATGAATCAGAACCTCAAAATTGCGATTGAGTTTAAAGTTCCGAACACTTCTAAGCGTGTTGACTTTCTGATTACTGGATACGATGAATTAGGGGAAGAGAATGCGGTAATTATTGAACTTAAGCAATGGACGGAATGTGAGAAAACAGATTTAGAAAACCTTGTCTATGCTTATGTTGCTGGGAGAAAACGAAATCTTTCTCATCCGTCTTATCAAGCCTATAGTTATGCGCAGAGGATTAAGAATTTCAACCAGACTGTCCAAGAAAAGCCGGTAAATCTTTATCCTTGTGCCTATTGCCACAATTATGAAGAAAGATGGAAAGAGGAGATTGAAGATCCTCGATATGATGAAGTGATGAAAGATGCTCCTCTTTTTTTATCTCGGGATAGGTTAAAGCTTCGTAGGTTTATTAAGAAGTATATAAAGAACCCGGACAAAGGGGAAATTCTTTATCAAATCGATAACGGAAAAATCCGGCCATCCGTGGAACTTCAAGATGCTATTTCTAAGCTTTTGCACGGAAACAAAGAATTCCATAGGATTGATGAACAGCAGGTTGCTTTTTCTGTCATTCAAGATTTGATTTTGAAATCCTATGGGAAGAAGACAAAGCATACGATCATTGTCAAAGGGGGTCCGGGAACTGGAAAGACGGTCATTGCCAGGAATCTTCTGAGCGATTTAATCTGCGATAAGAAAAAAGAAGGACTGAATGTCTGTTATGTTTCCAAGAATGCGGCACCACGAAACGTATATGCTAAGAGGCTTATCCAAGATAATTTCCGTATGTCTTATATTTCGAATCTTTTTAAGGGTTCTGGATCTTTTGTGGATGCTAAGGAAAATGAGTTTGATTGTATTTTGGCGGATGAAGCTCACCGCTTGAATGCAAAATCTGGTTTATATGGTAACCAAGGTGAAAATCAGATCAAAGAAATCATTCATGCTTCAAAAGTCAGTGTGTTTTTCATTGATGAAGACCAGATTGTTACGGCTAAGGATATTGGATCTGTTGATGAAATACGGAAATGGGCAAAAGAAGAAGGCTCCATTGTTCATGAAGGAGAGGACTTGGAGCTTGTTTCCCAGTTTCGTTGCAATGGAAGTGATGGCTACCTTTGTTTCTTAGATAATCTCTTGCAAATTCGGGAAACGGCTAATGTGGATAGGGAAGATAGGGATTATGATGTCAAAGTTTACGATGATCCTGTCCTTTTAAGAGAAGATTTAAGAAAGAAGAACGAAAGAAACAACAAGTCCCGAAGGGTGGCTGGTTATTGTTATCCATGGGTTAGCAAACGAGACCCTTCGCTTTATGATATTGTTTTAGAAAACGGGTTTCGTGCTCAATGGAATTTTAATGATACGAAAACTTGGGCTATTGATAAAGATTCCTTTGATCAAGTGGGGTGTATCCATACTTGTCAGGGACTCGAATTTGATTATGTCGGAGTCATTATCGGCAAAGATTTGATTTATCGAAATGGCGAAGTCTTAACAGTTCCGAGTGAACGAGCCAAAACAGATATTTCTTTAAAAGGATGCCATGATAGGAAAAAAGCAGATAAGATTATCCGTGATACTTATAAGACGCTTTTAACTCGTGGTCAAAAAGGATGCTATATCTATTGCGAAGATAAAAGGCTTTCCTCTTATATCAAGAAATGCCTGAAACAGTCCTAAGTTTTCGGAAGGATTACCTGCTCCTCAAAGGACTTTTTCCTCTTTTTTGTGTAGCGGATAGTGAAATATACGATAACTGCAAAGATAATGACTTCGGTAAATGGCCTTGCAAGCCAAATACCTAAGTCTTTCCTGAAAAGGGGAAGTGTCTCGATTAGGATAGAGGAGATAACTGCACCGCGCCTGATGGAAACAAACAATGCAATGCCAGGCTTCCTAATGGACTGGAAATAATAGGTTGAAAAGATATTGAGAGGAAGCAGAAGGAAAGAAATCGAATATAAACGGATGATTCTGGGTGCGATAAGAAGGACTCCATCCGTAGCATGCCTCCTAAGTTTAACAATTCTATTCGGAATGGCCATCCTCAAAACTGTCCACAAAAGAGCAAAGAAAATGGAGGAAATAATAGAATGGATTAGTGTTTCCTTGATTCTGTCATATTGTTTCGCTCCGTAGTTTGCAGAGAAGATTGGCTGAGCAGCCTGACCGACACTATAGGCACAGCATTGGACACAGGTGGACCTATAGACAATCACGCCATAAACAGCTAGTGCATCGCTTCCTAAATATTTCCTGATTTGATTATTCCTTAAGGCAGTAACGATTCCCATGGCGGCATCTACAACAAAGGTTGAGAAGCCAGAGGAAACGATATTCCTTGTCTTTTTGAAGAAGTGTTCTGGCTTTACGATTCTTAAAGTGTTCTTCTTTTTTAAGAAGAAATGAATACACCTTAACAATACGGAAAGAGTATTTCCAATGGCAGTAGCTAATCCTGCCCCGAATAATCCAAGCTTTAAGGTAAATACAAAGAAGAAGTCTGCAAAGACATTAAAAATACCACCGATTAAGACAGCAACGGTTGCCAAGGTCGGATTGGAATCATTGCGAAGAAAAGCTGCTAAGATCTGGGAAAACAAATAGGCAGGGACTGCAAATTTCACAGGAAGCAAATATTCGTCACAAAGTTTAAGCCTTGCATCATCCGCTCCAAGAGCTCGGAAGATTGGTTTGTCAAAACAGAAGAACCTGATCCTGCAGATAATAGAAAAGACGATTCCACCTATGATAGAAATCGTAAAGTATTCGTTTGATTCTTTTTTGAACTCTTTTCCTTTCCCGCGAAGAGCACTGAAAAAAACACTTCCGCCTATACCAAAAAGCAAGCCAAACGAAAAAACAATATTCCATAAAGGAGCCATGACTGCCCTTGCAGCAGAACCATCTGGACCAGCGTATTTTCCAATAACAATGGAATCGACCCTTCCATAGATTGTGCTAATAAGGGAAGAACCAAAAGCATCAGCTAAATAACGGTAATACCTCTTTTTGATATCGTCTTTTACTAAATTCATATCGTCCTCCTATTGATGTTTAGTTGATTTTTCCCTATTTTCCTTCAAAAACAAAATATGCTTCTTAGTTATCTCTACCAAAGCATTTCTTTCTTCCTCGGTAAGAGAAGAAAATGCCTTATCTTCCGCTTCCCTTACAGGCAAAATCTTCTTTTTGCAAAACTCTTTGCCTTTATCGGTTAAATAAATTCCCTTTTCTTTTTTGGAACCAGAAAGAAAAGACATGTCAATCCTTCCTTCTTGCATCCTGTGCTGAATCGTATAAGAAACAGTCTGCTTTGGATAAAGCCAATACTCGACAATCTGATTTTGGGTTACCCTTTCTCCCGTGCGAAGTAGAAAAAGATAAATGATAAGACTAGGACAAGTAATGCCTAGCTCTTTTGCAACTTTTTCATAAATCTGGTCCTGCGATTTCCAGTAGTTATCAATTGCCAGGAATTGTTCCTCTAGAATTTGATTCATTTTATAAGCACCTGAAAGAACATTATAGTCCAATATTGGACAAAAAGCAAAGCTATAAAGGAGAAGAAAAGAGATTGACTAATTTAATAGGTATGTATTAGACTATCACCGCTTAGGGGAGTAGTTATCGCCAATCGGCGAAGACATTGTCAACATCACTGCCTTCTTATAAAGAAGGTCTGGCAAGTCCTAAATAAACGAGACTTAGGCAGGTGAAACCATATTTTTGGTTCCATCTGTCTAAGTCTTTTTTCATTTTCCTAAGCAGAATAGGAGAATCAAGATGTGGTGGATCTATGTTCTTTATTTTCTGAATCTGGCGTTTAGGGTAGCAGTTTCGATGTTCCTAGGAAATCTTGTCGATAGGCTCGACAAGAAGACGAAGATTTCTGGTGCTTTTATTGGAGGCGTTTTGTTAGCAGCCGTAACATCCCTGCCGGAATTATTTACTTCTTTTTCTAGTGTCTTTCTTGTCAATGAACCAGAATATGTTGTCGGAGATATTTTAGGATCGATTATCTTCAACCTCGTAGTTCTAGGCTTAGAAACAGTTCTTTTTAGGAAGAACTTTTTTAAAGCAAAATTAGAAAAATTCCATTTCTATAATGGGATAACACTCTTATTGAGGTACTTGTTTGCTGCCTATGCTTTCTTTGTTCCGGTGAAATATCAAGTGAGGCTAAGTGATATTAACCTTAGGTCTGTTTTGATCCTCGTTCTTTATATCCTTACTCTTGTTTTTCAACCGAAAAGCGAAAATAAGGATGACAGGCAACGAGAAACGATTAAATGGAGCTTAAAACGAATCATTGTGTTATTCGTTTTCTCTTCTATTGCTTTGATTGGCAGCTCCATTGCTAGGACTTATTTGACGAAAGGAATCCAGAAAGAACTTCCCATTTTAACCGGTTCTGTTGCCGGTGCTCTGCTTCTTGGTATTGGAACCTCCATTCCAGAATTAATTTCAACGGCTCAATTATTCCATAAGAAGAACTATGATGCTGGCTATGGCAACAGGATTGGTTCCTGTACCTTTGATTTTGCTATCTTTGCACTTGCCGATTTCCTTTCCTGGCATCAGTATAATAACCATAGGGATAGCAATGGTAACTACATCATATCGCAACGTGGTATCTTTATCGCCAGCGGAGATGCCCTGCAGTTTGAAATATACGGAATCGTTGTTTGTCTGTTAATTCTTTTGCTTGTTGGTCTCAAGGCATTCACGAATATATTTGAAAAGAAAAAGAAAACATCTTTTGCAATAACTACAAGGATAGCGGCTATATCCTTGGCCTGTTATTTAATAATTTTCTTGCTCTAAAAATGGGAGGGGTTATCCCTCCCTTTTATTTTTTGAGTTTTAATTCAACAACGGTTTCGACGTGCAGGCTGTTTGGGAACCTGTCGACCGGCTGGGCTTTCAAAATCTCAAATGACTCTTTCCTTAGTTTCAGATCCCGGGCAAGAGTCACTGGATCACAAGAGACATAGACAACTCGTTCAGGTTTCCTTTTCTCTAAGGCATGGATGAATTCCGGTGTTGTTCCTCTTCGAGGAGGATCCCTTATGACAAGAGAGAACTTTCCTTCGTTCTCGAGCCTATACTTTGTACAATCTTCTTCGATAAAAGTAGCGTTTTCGATTTTGTTGATTTTGGCGTTAAGTTTTGCGTCTTTAACGGCATCTTTTACAATCTCTACTCCGGTAACCGAATGGACTTTATCTGCCAAACATAAGCCGATTGTTCCCGTTCCGCAATAGGCATCCAAAACGTCATCGGTAGGTTTAAGGGAAGCATACTCCCTTGCCTTACCATAAAGAACTTCGATTTGACGGGAGTTTGTCTGGTAAAAGGATTTCGAAGATATCAAGAACGTCTTTCCGAATATCTTGTCCGATATTTTGTCGTATCCAGCTAAACGGACTTCTTTTTCGCCAAGTATGACATTCGTCTTGCGGTCATTGATGTTTAATACGACACCACGGATTTCTTTGCATTTGCTCCTTAATTCTTTCGCGAATTCCTGCCGTCTTTTAAACAAGGGAGTGGTCACTACAAGGGTGACTAATGCCATAGAAAGATCCGAACTGGTTTTAATTAAGATGTGGCGGACTAATCCAGTCTGTTTATCTTCATCATAAGCCGGATAATGGTATTTCCTTAGGAGAGAAAGAACAAGATTCGTAATCCGGTTCGAAAGCTCACTCTCGCTCAAACAATCTTGAATCGGAATCAAGTCATGGGTTCCGTTCTGATAAAAACCAGCGCAGATTTTATTATATTTTGGGACAAATTTTACCGGCTTTTGAACTTTGTTACGGAACCGGGTTGGTTCTGCTAACCCGATACAAGGCTCGACTTTGATATCGATACCACCGAATTTATGAAGAAGATCTTTGACTTTTTCGGTTTTATATTCGAGCTGTTTTGGGTAGGAAAGGTGCCTAATCTGGCAGCCACCGCATTTTGGATAATAAGGGCAGAGAGGCTTGACTCGGTCTTTCGAAGTGGAAAGCCGCTGCTTAAGAATGGCTTCTTTTAATTTTCCATAGGAAAAGATAGTCGTGACATAAGCTTCTTCCCCAGGTAAAAGATTCGGAACAAACGCTGTTGTTCCTTCCACAGAGACGATTCCTCTTCCGAAATCATCAATCCCCCGGCATATCGTCTTGGCTGTTTTTCTGGTCATAGAAGAGCTCCTTCCTATTATCTCGATCCCTGATGAACTGATAGACTCTCCTTACAGAGCCCTGCCTCCTAAGGGCAGTTTTCTTCTTCTCAGGATTCCTGTCAAAATATAATTTCCTGTATTTCCTATATAGATCGATAATCCGGTTCCTAGAATCATAGAAGTTCCTAAGAGCGAGTTTTCGGCAAGTCTCGTCATTGGAATAGAAGAAGAAGGAAGCGGAGGCGTGATCCCTTTCGGAAGCGACTTCATACCTGTCGGAGTGATCAATTAACCCAGCTAGGTATTCAACCCCGAAACGGAAGTTCAAACGTATTTTCTTGTCGTTTGGATCATATTGGTCCAGAGAATAAATCCATCCGTAGTCGATGTATTTCTTCCTGTCCTTGCTTTTAAGGTTATACTTTTTCCTTTCGCCTTTGATTTGCTCAAAGATAGAGTCAACATATTCTTTTGGAAATACATCATTGTCATTGTTGCGGAAGACCCTGGAATAGTTGATATGTTTGACATAATTCTGGCGAACTGTTTCGCTTCCGTTGACTAAAAGCGCAAGAACACATTCGGATTCATGGACTGTTCTCCAATTCGAAAGTGCATCTGTATATAAACCAAGGACCATCCTCTTTACAAATCCATCGACTTTCTTAAAGATGGTTTCAAAGATATCGTTTACTAAGGAAACAGAGGGGTTCCTATGGCTCCTAGGAGCATTCCTTTGTTCAAAAAAAGTATTCGCGGTAGATATGGTAGACAAGAGGGGGTCGAAAACCTCCCTCCCATAGCCGATGCCTTTTTGAAGAGACTGTCGGAAAGTCAGGTATTTCTGTTCGATGATAGGTAGGATTATTTCGTCTTTGACATCTTTTGTCAGTTCTAGTACAAAGCGGTATTCACCAAGTGTGAAACCAACAAGGTAAGGAATAGCAACCGCAAATTTCGGTAAGGGAAGATCGTTGCCCTCAAACTTTTGTTCTAAGTCTTTGACGGCTAAAGAGAAAAGCCGATAGACTTCTGGCTTTTCTTCCGGAGTGATGTTTAGCTGAACGGATGAAGCCTCAAAGAGTTCCTCAATTTTTTCCTGATAATTCTGTTTCATTTGCTAATGCCTTTCCGGCTATATAGCCTTCGATGAAGGAGATGCCCCTGTTGAAACCACCACAAGGAAAACACGGGGAAAGCCTTTCACCTAACCTATAGATATGAGGATATTTTATCCTCTGCCTATTGGAATGGTTGACTTCACTTAAAGAGATACCGCCATAGGAAGCCTGGCTTTCTTTAAGAGGATAAAAGCCAGATGGATGGAATACAAGAGGTTTTCCGAAATCGGACTTGATTTCTTTCAGATAAGAGATAAGAAAAGCAGGATAGCAGCTTCTAGGTAGATTGTCATATTCTTCTGGATAATAATCAATCTTCCTTTTCCTGTCTTTCCATTTTGCATCCTTTAAAGCTTGGCGAAGATAAAGGGAAGCGTTGAAAACACAGATTCCGCTTAATCCATCTTTCTTAAAAAGGATTTCACCTGTTTCAGAATAGATTTGCTGATTCTTACAGTAGATCGAAAGAGTTCCCTTTAAACGTTGATTCTTCAGATAAGGAGGAATCTTCTCTTGAACAACTATGGGACAAAGGCAGCTTTGATAAGGTGTTTTCTTAATTTGAAAACAAGAAAGAAGAGAATCGTTTCCTCTTTCTTTGCGATCATAGCTTTCTCCGCCTAAAGCAAGAACAAGGTCCTGAAAATGAATTTGATTTTCTTCCCCATTCTCATCCAGGTAAATTAAGGAATTCTTTTTGATTTCTTTTGCCTGTCTTTTTAAAAATTCGGCATGAAGATTGTGTAGCTCTTCTTTTAGGAAATTGTTGAGGCATTCCGAACGATTAAAAAACGGATAGCAAAGGTTTCCCTCTTTCCGATAAGCGAACCCAAGCTGTTTCGTTAAATAAGAGAAGAATTCTTGGGCCTTATTCTCTCCGGATGAGAAAACAATATCCTTTACATCCTGAAAAGGGTAGGAAGCGTAAGTCTCTTCTTTTAATAAGAGTTCGTTAAAGAAGTTGGCACGTCCGTTTCCGGAAACTAGGATTCGTTTGCCAAAACCATCCTTGTCTAAAAAGGTGACTTTTCTTTTCCCCAGGCATTTTAATCCTGCCCTTAGACCAGCAGGACCCGCTCCAAGGATCAGAACATCAGAGGATCTTATCTTCATCCAGATTCCGTTCTTTCCTAGCGGGTTTTTCGCCTTTTAAATATCCTAAAGCGAGGCAATCAAAGACGTGATATTCTCCTTTTAAGGATAAGGTTTCCTTAAGGAACTTACGCCTATGAGGTGTGTCCAAAGCAGAAACAGCGCTATGAATCCAGCAAGAAGAAACATCAAGCTCATTGGCTTCCAGCCTTGCATTCCTTAAGGCAGCACCGACATTCAGTTCATTTAAATGATCTTCTGTGCGAGCAAACGTAATCCTGATGACGGGAGCAGAATAGAAATTCTTTTCTACACCAGCTTCTTTCAGAATAGCGTCTTTCTTTTCCTTGTCTTTGACAATGACAAAGAAAAGAGGCTGACTGTTGCGTCCGGTCGGAGCATACTCGGCTGCTTTCAAGATCTTCTCCAACTTTTCCGTTTCTACTTCTTTCTCTAAGTAAGAACGCACGGAACGGCGTGAAAGAATATTCTCTAATTGGGTCATCATTCATCCTCCCTACTGGAAATTATTATAAACAAAATATTCTTTTCCTGAAATGAAAAAGGCCTCCTTTCGGAAGCCTTAGTGAAGCATTTTCCTAGAACTACTTCTTGAGACCGAGCTTAGCAACGATGGCTTCGTAGTGAGCCTGGTCATTCTTCTTCAGATAGCGGAGAAGATTCTGACGACGGGCAATAAGGATGTTCCTACCACGCTTAGAAGAATAATCGTGTGGATTCTTGGTCCTGTGAACAGTCAGCTTCTTGATCTTCTCAGTGAGAAGAGCAATCTGGACTTCGCTGGAACCAGTGTCCTTTTCATCACGGCGTGCAGATTCTAAGACTTTCTTCGTTTCTTCTTTGGTTAATGCCATAACCTTGTACCTCGTTTACTTTCTGCCTAAGACCAGTTTCAGGTGCTTGAGGAACAAGCCTTGCACCAGTGAAAGGCTTTAATATTATAAAGCTTCTTAAAGAATATTCAACAAAATCCGACATTCTTTTTGCTTTTCGCTTGTTGCACAATTTCCGATAGGAAAGTATATTGAATAGGATGAAAAACAGCGGTTTTCTTTTTATTGATAAGGAGGAAGGCGTATCCTCCCGTAGAGTTGATAATCTTCTAAGGAAGAAGAGGGGTGAGAAGCATGTCGGTCATCTTGGCACCTTGGATCCTTTCGCATCGGGTCTGTTAATTGTAGCCATTGGCGAAGCTACGAAAAGGCTACCCTATCTTTCCGATGACCGAAAAACCTACGTGGCTACCCTTGTCTTAGGAAAGGAAACAGATACACTGGATTTGACTGGTAAGGTTATAAAAGAAAAAGAAGTTCCTGCTCTGACGGAGGAAAAGATTCTCAAAGCAATGGAAAACAGGACGAAAACCTATGAACAGGAAATTCCTTCTTTTTCTGCTACTCATTACAATGGAAAAAGAAGGTACGATTTAGCCCGTGAAGGAGTCGAAATTCCGGTGCTGAAAAAAACAGTTTCCATTTATCAGAGGAATCTTCTTCGATTTGATTCTTCCTCCATTGTTTTTTCTGCTGAAGTATCAAAAGGAACTTATATTCGTAGCTTAGGAAAGGATTTAGCGTTAGAATTAGACACGCTTGGTTATCTAAGCAAATTAAGAAGAACCCATATTGGTAAATTCTCCGTTGAAAATGCTCTTCCACTTGATAAGGTAAGCAATGAAAATATTCTTCCGATGGATAAAGTCCTAGAGGGTATCGATAGCTATGAAGTCACGAATGCCAATGATATCAAACGGGCAAGGCATGGTAATGAACTTAACTTGCCTTTGGCTAGTCCTCTGCTGTTTATAAAAGATAATCAAACTATACTTGCTTTATATAAGAAAGAAGGTAATCGATATGTCTGTGTTAAAGGATTCAATCAGTAAAGTCATAAAAGTAGATAGGAACACCCATTTTGAAACAGAGGGAATTTCTTTGGCTATTGGCTTTTTTGATGGTCTCCATCTTGGACATCAGGCTTTGATCAAGGAAGCTCTCGATAGTGAATATATGCCCTGCGTGTTAACCTTTTCCGATGAATTCAAATCTGCTTTATGTGGTAAAGCCAGGGAGTTATTAAGGACAGCAGAAGAAAAGGAAAAAGTCTTGCTTAATTCTGGTATTCAGGAAATTTTCATTCTTCCTTACAAAGATAGTGTTGTTCATTCCAGCATTGAAACTTTTCTTGATTTTCTGACCAACAGGAATGTAAGAAAAATAGTAGTTGGAAAAGATTTCACTTTCGGAGATAAAGGAATCGGAAAACCAATGGATTTACTCCGCAGGGAAGACCGTGGATGTGAAGTAGTTATCAAAGATTTGATGGATTTTGAATACAAGGGAACCAAACAGAAGATTTCTTCGAGTGCCATTAAACAATTATTAAAAGATAAGGGTCTTGAAGAAGCGAATAAGCTCCTTGGTTACCCCTATATTAGGACTGGTAAAGTCATCAAAGGACATCAGAATGGTAGAAAGATCGGATTCCCCACAGCAAATATGCTGCCACCGAAAACAAAAATCTGTCTCCCAGAAGGCGTTTATCAGACGGTAACCTTAGTAGAAGGTAAATGGTATCCGTCTAGGACCAATATTGGAAACCACCCTACGATCGATGAAGAGGATAAGACGATCATCGAAACCAACATCTTCGGTGTCGACTTTGATTTATACGGACTCAATATTACTGTTAGCTTTATTCGTTATCTCCGCGACCAGACAAAGTTCGATTCGCTGGATGACCTTAAGAGAAATCTAGAACAATTGAAAGAAGAGATTCTTCTTGGAAGCAACAATGACTCAAAGAGAAAAGCCTAGGTATGTCCTAGGCCTTTTCTTATTTCTTCGTAACAGTCTTTTTCTTAGTCGTAGAAGCTGGTTTTTTCGTTGATTTTTTTGTTGTGGCTTTCTTAGTGGAAGAAGTCTTTTTGGTAGATGAGGTTCTCTTCCTTCTAAAGTTCTTTCCGTAAACGTCTTTCAGAGTCTTAGGCTTTTCATTAAGAGCCTTATCAATTAAGTCTTCCCTAGCCTTGCCTTTTTCAAAAAGATCATCTTTCACAAATGTAAGTTCCGGAATCTTATAGATATCAAGCTTCTTAGAAAGAAGAGAACGGATTCTTCCTTTCTTGTTGTTTAGGAAGCTTACCCTAGAGTCGACTTTACTGGAATCGATATTACTGACATAGATGGTGGCATAAGAGTAATCCGTAGTCACCTTAACTTCGTTCACCGATGCGAATTCCGTGACCGGAGACTTCAACTCATAGAGGATGATTTCCGAAACGTTCTTCTGAATAAGAGCATTAACACGGCCGTATTTCTCAGCCATTCTTCACCTCTTCCTGACCATAGGCTTCTAAGACATCTCCTTCTTGGAGATCAAACTTGTCAGAAATCGTAGCACCGCATTCAAATCCTGCTAAGACCTCTTTTGCATCATCCTTGAAACGTTTCAGAGATGTGATATGAGTCTTAAGAATCAGTTCCTTGTTGCGGAAGACACGGATTTCACTCTTTGCAGTTACCTTACCATCCGTAACAAATAAGCCGAGAATCTGACCGACATGGCTTGCTTTAAAGAGAGAACGGACTTCGCAATGTCCATAGATGACTTCATGATAGACAGGTCCAAGCTTTCCTTTTAAGGCGGCTTCGATGTCTTCTAACAATTTATAGATGATATTGTATTCGCGGATTTCAACATGGTTTTCCTTAGCCAGGTCTTTGATAGACTGGGAAACCTTGATATCAAAAGCAAGAATAACCGAGTGCGAAGCAGAAGCTAAAGTGATATCGCTCTGGTTCACTTCACCAGAAGCAGTATGGACAATTGTTAACTTTGTTCCAGGCACTTCGATTTTTGCTAAGGAGGACTTCAAAGCTTCTGCAGAACCCTGAGTATCCGCTTTGATAATGAGATTCAGCTGAGGCCTTTCGCCATTCTTAGCATTGGCAGCGATAGAAGCTAAAGAGACATCGTCATTTGCTTTGCCAATCCTCTTCTGAGCACGGCTGTTTGCTGCTGCTTTGGCATCCTGCTCCGTCGGGAAAGCCCTGAAACGATCGCCAGCGACCGGAACACCGGAGAGACCAGTGACCCTGACCGGAGTAGAAGGAACGGCTTCTTTCCTGCCCTGGTTGAATTCATTGACCCTTTTACGAACCTTGCAGTAATACTGACCGACAGCAAGATAATCGCCGACATGAAGGGTTCCGTTCTGGACAAGCAGAGTAGCTTTGGCACCCTCTTTCTTATCCAGTTCTGCTTCAATTACAGTACCGACTGCTTCTTTCTTGGTTGTGGCCTTAAGATCCCTTAATTCAGCAAGATCAAGGACACCCTCTAAAAGCTTATCGACACCCTTGTTCTGTTTAGCGGAAATCTCAAACATCATCGTATCACCGCCCCATTCTTCACTGACAACATCAAGGGAGGCAAGCTGCTGTTTGACTCTTTCCGAACTGGCTCCTGGCTTATCCCTCTTGTTGATAGCAACAATAATCGGGACTTTAGCTGCTTTCGCATGGTCAATTGCTTCAATCGTCTGTGGCTTCACGCCATCATCGCCAGCGACAACAAGAATAACAATATCCGTTACCCTTGCTCCGCGGGCACGCCTAGCAGAGAAAGCCTCATGGCCTGGAGTATCGATAAAGGTAATCTTCTTACCATTGACAACTTTTTGATAAGCACCGATTTCCTGAGTGATACCACCATGCTCTTTTCCAGTGATGTTGCTGTGACGGATGGAATCGATAAGAGTCGTCTTTCCGTGGTCAACATGTCCCATAATGGTAACAATAGGGGAACGCGGATCTTTATCGATATCCCGATCGAAAATCGGAGCCTTGGTGAAGTCTTCTAAGGCAGAATCCTCCTGGCGTTTGACATCCAGGTTGTTGTTAAGACAGATTTCACCGACCCTTTCATCGGTCAGGACACTGTTTAAGGAAATCCTTTTTCCTTGAAGCAGATAATCTTTGATGGTATCTGTTGCAGAAATACCGGTCTGGCGGCAGAGCTGGTCCAGAGTGATATTACCAGAATAAAGGAAAACTCCGTTTAAGACCTTTCCTTGGTTCTGTTGATTCTTTTTATTGTTTCTATTTTTCTTCGACATGCTTCTCCTCCTCGTTTTCTTCCTCTTTAATTGTCTCAAGGATCGCTTTGGCTAAGTGCGGGTCGGAAATACCGATAGCACTGACCTTCTCATATCCCGCAATCAGGTTCAGGGGAAGATTTCCCTGATAGCGGATAAAGAATAAGTCTTCATTATCCTTGAAATGATTCTTCCTCTTCTCTTCGTTTTTCTCTAGGCAGGTCGGAGTGAAAACAACAAGTCGGATTCGTCCTCGTGTCAGCCTTTCTTCAAGCTTCCTCCCAACATAAAGCGCACGCTTTTTCTGGGCAAAGCCGATGTAGGCTTTCAAACGATTTACTTCTTGTTCGTTTTCCATTCTGAGACCTCCTCATAGAGTTTATCAAAATCCGTTTCCGGTGCATTACGCACCAGTCTCTTCTTCAGCCTATCCTTATTGGTTAAGGCAGTAGGACAGAGATAGATGCCTCTCCCAGGCTCGAGATGATTCCCAGGCAGGGCAGTTTTATTCTTGATGACAATGCGGAAGAGGCCTGACCGGGGAAGAATCTTCCCGGTCAGAACGTCTTTCCGGAATACCGGATAGTCTTTCTTCATAGATTACTTGTTGTCGTCGTAGTATTTGTCGGAATCGTACTGTTCGGCGACATCCTCGTCATAATCAGAATCACTGTATTCGTTGTCGGCACTCTGCGGATCGAGATCCCTGTTTTCAAGTTCCTCATCCGTGTAGATAGCCATACCTTTGACAGAAGGAGCAGCTTTTTCTTCTTTCTTCTTTTCATCTGCCTCTTCCTTCTTCTTATAATCGTTGTAACGCTTATAAGACTTGGTTTCAGCTGGACCCTTCTTCTTTTCCATAGCCTGTTCAAGGGCTTCCAGAGAAATCTTTGGCTTGTTTTTGATTTCAACATGGACAACTTCTTCCTCTTTCGGCTCTGGTTTGACTTCTTCTTTTACCGGTTCGGATTCGACAGGTTTAACTTCTTCCTTGACTTCCTCTTTCGGCTGTTCGACAGCAGTTGCTTCTTTGACTTCTTCCTTTTTAACCGGCTCTTCTTCTTTCTTAGCCCCGACCGGTTTTTCACCATTGACGACAACTTCGTTCTGTTCAGGCTTTAAGCCGATTTCTTCATCAGAAAGGCCTTCTTCCTCAACAACCGGCTCAGCAGTCGGAAGCGGATTCGAGAGAACAGCATCCGGGAATTCCTTCTTGATAGCATCATTGATTTCCGGAATCATCCTATACTTTAAGCCCTGTTTGATGGCTTCGTCTGCCTGGAGAACAGAAATCGAGCATTTCGTAATCTTAGAAGCAAGACGGACATTGGAGCCATTCTTACCAATAGCAACACCCTGGTTTCCGTTCCTGACAACAACCGTAATCTTCGGGAAGACGTAGCCATGATCATTTTCGATTTCTTCATAGTGAACATTCGAATCGAAGAAATCATCCGGGCAGGTCCTACCGATGACAGTTGCCGGTTTCCTGGCTTCGATAATCTGTAAGGCCTTGTTTTCTTTCCAACGCTGGATATCGATCTTTTCACCATGTAATTCCGTGGAGATGGCGCGGGTACGGGAATTTTCAGGACCGATGCAGGCTCCGACAGGATCAATGTTCGGATTTGCACTATCAACTAAAATCTTGGTGCGCCTTCCAGCTTCACGAGCGATAGATTTAATAACGACTTCGCCGCTGGCAAGCTCTGGCACTTCACGGGCCCTAAGCTTTTCGACAAAGCGGTCCGTTGTACGGGTGATGACAAGAGACGGCGGATTGGATTTGTCAGAAACGTCGCTCAGTAAGACACAGACGCGGTCACCTTTGCTGTAAACGTCACCAGGGAGCCTGTTGCGTCCTTTACCGGAATTACGAAGAGTTCCGTTTGCTTTTCCAAAGCTGACTTCGCAAACACGCTGTTCGCCACGGCGATCATATCCTAAAGAGTTGCTGCTGGTTTCTTCGGAAATGACGGTACCATAGATAAGTCCTCCGATTTGGTCTTTGTAAACAGATAATATGGCCTGACGGGAAGAATCTTTCAAATGAGAAAGATAAAGCTGTTTGACACGGCGGACATAAGCTTTATCAAGCTTCGTGGTATCAAAAGGGATCTCGACAATATCGCCGATTTTGACACCTTTCTTGTATTCTTGAGCGTCTTCTAAGGAAATCTGATAAGCGTCATCGACGATATCATCTTCGTTCGTGACGACTTTTACATCAAAAATTTTGAACTTGGAGAAGGTGTCATTGAAGACAACATGGCACTTGATGAGCTCTTTATCCGGATCTTCGCTGTCCTTATCCTTGAATAATCCCGGATAAGACCATTCCAGATAAGCCTGTTCCCTAGACCTAGTGAGAATGTTGGTGATGTCATCCTGAGTTAACCTGCTGTCTTTTGCACTAGAAGCTAAGTTCGTCGAAAAATTGACGGCATCGACTTTTCCAGTGATGACCTGGGCAGTCTGTTTGCGACGGCGCTTCTTCGGGCTTTCTTCTTCGTCCCTTCCCATAACTGTATTGACTGAATCTTCGAGCATAATTCTAACCTCCTATGTGTCTATATACTCGTTAGGCTTTGTAGCCCCTATGTATCGTATCGATGTCTTCTTCGCCGAGAATCCTCTTTTTCTTAGCACCTTTTAAGAAATAGAAGAAATAGGCTTTCCCATCTTTGACGGAATCGAGTTTCCTTGAATGAAAGCTTCCATCCTTTTTCAACTTTACATCCAGATAATGACCGATGAACTTCTCCAAGTCATGGAATGGAATTTCTCGTAGACTTCCTCCAGAAGAAATATCAAGCCTATAGGATTCGTCCCTTCCTTCAATCGTATCAAGCAAAGGATTCACTTTGTCCGTATAATCTTCGATTTCCTTCCTTGTGATAGCATAGTCATGATCGATGTAGACTTCTAAAGTCGGTCCCATTTCGCCACTCGATTTGAAGCAGGTCTTAACTAAGGTAAGTCCCCTTTCATCGCACGCTTTTTTTAGAACGGAATTGACTTTGTCCCTGATGGATTGGTCCATTTTGCCTCCTTTTTACAAAGAAAGAGTGGACCCTTACGGGCCCACTCTTAACATTTGTGTTTAAGAATGGAAAAGGCTTTTCGCCTCTTACGATAAAAAAGTCTACACGCTTTTCACACTGGTGTCAATGGGTTTTAATGCTTTTAACCTATTTATAAAGAGTCATATGAATTAGTTTTTTATAGAAAACATAATATAGAGAAGTATAATCATAAAGCTATGAAACGGGAGGGCTTATGATCAACAAAGTCAGTGATGTCTATAAAAAACATATTCCCGCGTTTGTCTTTGGCCCAAGGCTAAAGAGGGTTGAGGCGATTTTCGACCTCAGGATTCCTCTTATCAGGAAGGCTGTCATCGATCTTTCCTTTGGAACAAGCAGAGATGCTGTGACAAATGCGATTGGGAAATTTATTAAAAGGTTCGGTGTCTGGGTCAAAGGGAACGAAAGGGTCAATTATGCCATCATAGGCGGAACCCTTATTCTTCTAAGGGGTGTCTTAGGTTTTCTTGTCACTAGGGTGACTCAGTATATTGCAGCCAAGACAGCTAGGGCTGTTGGCTGCGATGTCCGGGACTCTCTCTATAAGAAAATTCTTTCGTTAAGCAAGAAAGAACGGGAGAAATTATCTTCCTCTCGGTTATTAACCGTTCTCAATGCGGATTCTTATCAAGTCCAGCAAGGCGTATTGATCTTTATCCGATTGATTGTCCGTGCACCTTTTATTATCTTAGGTGCTTTGATCATCTCTTTGATTCTGAACTGGGAAATTGGATTGATTTTCGTTGGTATTGTTCCGCTGATTCTTTTTGTTATCTTCTTCTTAAGGAGCCGCTCTTCGAAGGAATACCTTTCCATTCAATCCAAGCTCGATACTTTGTCTACCAACGCAAGTGAAACAATCGAAGGAGAAAAGGTTATCCGTGCCTTCCGCAAAGAAGACTATGAAAACAAGCATTTTGAAGCAAATACAAAGGATTATGAAAAGAACTCCATTAAGGTTTCCTTCCTTAATGGATTAATTAATCCTTTGACTTTTGCAATCATTGCTTTAGCAACAAGCTTTGTGATTCTCTTTGGTGCTCAACCGATTTTCTCTTCTAGGAGTGAACAGAAGACTGCTCTTGCTTCGACCATCATTACCGAAGTTTCCTATTTGAGTCAGATTTTCGTTACTCTTGTCCAGCTGACGAATGTTGTCAGGGTTCTTACAAAAGCCCAAGTCAGCCGGAAACGCTGTGATGAAGTTCTCTCTATAAAGCCAAGGATTTTCGAAAAGAAGAATGCAGTTGTAAAAGATGTGAAGAAAGGGGAAGAGATCCTCTCTTTTAAAGATGTATGCTTAGGCTACAAAGAAGGTGGAAACCTTGCTCTTTCCAATATTGATTTCACCCTTGACAAAGGTCAGTCCCTTGGTATTATCGGTGGCACCGGAAGTGGTAAATCCACGATTTTGAACCTTAGGGAGCGTTTCCTTGATGTAACTTCAGGTGAAGTAAGATACAAATCTGAAAATATCAAGGATTATTCTCTCAGCCATCTTCACGAAGAATTAGGACTTGTACCTCAGAAGGCTGTTCTTTTCAAGGGCACGATTCGGTCGAACAGGTTAAGGAGCAATCCTTTGGCTACCGATGAGGAAATCACCAAAGCCTTAAAGGAAGCAAGGGCCTATGAATTTGTATCGAAGTACCCAGATTATCTTGACCATGAGGTCGAAGAAGGCGGAAAGAACTTCTCTGGTGGTCAAAGACAACGTCTATGCATTGCAAGAGGTATTGTGAAACATCCGGAAGTTCTTATTCTTGATGATGCCACAAGTGCACTTGACTTGCTTACGGATAAACAAGTCCGCAGGAACCTTTCTAAGTATGAGAATAGGACCAAAGTCCTTGTTTCTCAGCGTGTCTCAACGGTTATGGACTGCAATTTGATTCTTGTCTTGGAAGGCGGAAAACTAATTGGAAAAGGAACCCATGAAGAACTCTTGAAGAATTGTCCTATCTATTTAGAAACCTACTTGAGTCAGACCAAAAAGGAGGAAAGGAAATAATGGAAGACAAAAAACGTTTTCTCTCTTATCTTCTCCCGCAGAAGAAATCAATTTTCATCCTTTCTTTCTCTGTCCTTATTTTCCTTCTTGCCCGTCTTAGTCAACCTTATCTTGTTGGTAAAGCCCTGGATAGGGCGCTAGCTGATAACAAGACGATCTTCAGGGTACTCGTTATTACAACCCTTTGCTTATCCATTCTTGGTGCTGTATTTGATTTCTTCTTTGAGTACACAGTCGGTGTCAGGACGCAGAAAAGGATCATGGAAATGCGGAACGACGTCTATCATAAATTCAACAAAGTTCCGATTTCTGTCCTCTTCAAGCAGACAACAGGTGATTTGGTTCAGCTTGAAATTGGTGATGTCGAGAATGTTGCTACGGGCTTATTCTCTGTGTTTAAGTCTCTGATTGAAGGTGTTCTATCGATTATCCTTACGATTGTCTTAAGGTTCTGTGTCAACTGGATTCTAGCTTTAGCTGCTATCTTGTTATCTCCTTTATCTCTTTTTGTCAGCCGTTTTGTTGCAAAGTTCAGCCATGCGCATTTCAAGAAACAAGCGAAACTTCAGTCTGTCTTAAATGGAATCTCCTTGGAAGCTATCAATAACAGCGATGTCCTACAGTCAAGGAATTACCAGGAAACATCCTATGGAAAATTCAAGAAGGAAGACGATGTCTTAAAAGAAGAAGGAAAGACTGCCCTCTTCTCTGCTTCTTGGACGAATCCGACGACCCGTTTAGTTAATAATATTATCTACGCCATCATTGGCATCAGCGGTATTATCAGGATTGGCTTCTCCGCCTCTTACCCAATTCTTTCCAGGTCTATCGGTAAGTTATCTTCGTTCTTAAGCTATACCAGCGAGTATACAAAGCCATTTAATGAAATCAGTGGTGTTCTCGGCGAATACGAAGCAGCCAAATTCTCTTTTGCCCGAATCAATCGGTTCCTTAACTATGAAGAGGATGTGGATAACGGAACAGAAGAAGTCAAAAATATCAGCGAAATCAAGTTCGACCATAGGTGGTTTAGTTATGAACCAGATCAAAAACTGATTGAGGATTTCAATGAAACCGTCCATAAAGGAGAAAAGGTAGCAATTGTTGGTCCTACCGGTGCCGGAAAATCAACCTTGGTCAATGTGTTAAGGCGTTTCTATGATCCCGTGCAGGGTGCTGTTCTCTACAACGGAGTCAAAGGAACTGACATCAAGAAATCTTCTTTACGCTCGAACTTCGGCAGGGTTCTCCAGGAAACCTGGGTCTTCACGGGAACAATCAGGGAAAATGTCCGTTATGCTAGACCAGATGCTACGGATGAAGAAGTCATGGATGCCTGTAAGCGAAGTCATGCCGATACTTTTATCCAGACCTTACCGGAAGGATACAACACAAAGGTGTGCGCAAAGGAAGGCCTTAGCGATGGCGAACGTCAAAGGATCACCATCAGCCGTGTAAGGCTTCTTGAACCGGATATTGTTATCCTGGATGAAGCGACAAGCAATGTGGATACCCGTACGGAAAAACTAATTACAGATGCCTTTGACCGTCTCTTAGACGGAAAGACCTCGATTGTTATTGCCCATCGTCTTTCCACCATCCGGGAAGCAAATCTGATTTTAGTTCTCAAAGACGGACATATCATCGAATCTGGAAGCCACGATGCTTTAAGGGCTAAGCAAGGATTCTACTACCAAAGGTATTCTTCCCAATTCAAATAAAGAAAAATCGCCGAAAAATCGGCGATTTTCTTTATCTTACGAAGGAATTATTCCCTAGCAGGAGCTGCTAATCGCATGATGGTTTTAACGAGTTTATTTTCATCCCTGTTATTACCGCTTTGGAAGAAGCGATAGAGCAGGGCAGCAAAGGCACCAGAATAGAAGGTTGCCTTAATTTGTTTTTCCTCCTCTGATCCTTTATATAATGTTCCATTCGATTCCGAATCCAATCGATTAATTAAGTGTAAAATGAATAAAGATAGCCTATAATAAATAGAGCGGGAATGATCATTGTCGATCCTTTTCTTAAAAGGGAGCGTTTCCCTGGAACAGAAAAAGTGAGTTATCTTCTTCACCGTTTGACGTAAGAATATAAATCTCGCGATGGGCCTGGACTTTTTCCTTAAAGGACGGATTTCTTCGAAAAGGGCATCTTCATAACGTTGGAAGACAAAACTAAGGAGCTCGTTCTTATCCTTGAAATTGTTATAGAAAGTGTTCTTGCTCACCCTTGCCTTATCGGTAATTTCCTTAATGCCGATATCATCGTAGTTCTTCTCTTGGAGGAGCTCAATCAGAGCATTGGCAAGATCCCGTTTGGAGCGGATGATTCGACCATCTTCTTTCTCTTCTGTCATACCTGTTGTTTTCCTTAAAATTTTTATTCGAAGTCTCTTGATTTATGGCTTCGGTGTCACTATTATAACACAAGGCAAGTTATTGAGCTAGAGTGCAATAACTAACCAAGGAGGTAAAAGCTATGCATACCATTGACATTGTCGACCTCACCAAAGACTATGGACAGGGAAGAGGAGTCTTCGATGTCTCCTTTTATGTGAATAAAGGGGAGTGCTTTGGCTTCTTGGGACCTAATGGTGCTGGTAAGTCCACCACCATCCGACATCTGATGGGCTTTTCGATTCCAGATAAAGGCCATACTTATATTAACGGGCAGGATACCCGATATAATCGTGATATCATTTTCCAGAATGTTGCCTATGTTCCTGGGGAAGTCGTGCTACCAAGAAACCTTAAAGGAACGGAAGTCGTTAAAGAACAAAGGCAGCTCAAGGGTGTCCACGATGATAAGCTTTACAAGGAATTAAAAGACTATTTCCGGCTTGATCCAAATCTAATCTGCAAAGAGATGGATTTAGGAAGGAAGCGGAAAAGGGCTATTGTCTGTGCTTTTAGGAGCAATCCGGACATTATTATCCTGGATGAGCCTTCTTCTGGTCTTGATCCGGAAAGGCAGGATAAGTTTGTTGACTTTATCCTTGATTTGAAAAAGAAAGGAAAAACGATTCTCCTTTCTTCTCATATATTCTCAGAGGTGGATGCTTGCTGCGACCGTATTGCTGTTATTAAAGACGGAAAAATCGTCAGTCAGATTCTTGCCGATAGCTTAAAGCATAAGAGAGAAAAGAAATATGTTCTGACCTATGCGAACAGGAAAAACAGGAAGAATGCCAATGAGCGGTTATTGCAGGAAGGCTTTAAGGTAACCGAAAGCGAGAAGGAACCTGTCCTTATTGTCGACGCAGATGATAAAGATATTAATAAGCTGCTTTGCAACAGGAACAGGGAAGGCAGGACAGATTTCAAGGAAATCAAGGAAACTTTGGAAGACTATTTCATGTCCTTCTATAAGGAAGACCTTGATTATGGAGGAATCAAATGAATCTCGATAAGGAAATCATTCAGATTAACAATATCACGAAGGATTACGGGAATAACCACGGCGACTTCGATATCAATCTGAAAATCCATGAGAACGAAGTCGTTGGCATCGCCGGCGAAAACGGAGCTGGAAAGACTACCTTGATCCGTAGGAGGATGGGATTCATCCATCCCGATGGCGGTAATATCAAAATCTTTGGTCAGGATGCCTACAGGGAATCCGCGAATCTGAAAAAATATATTGGTTATTGCCCAGGCGAAATCAATTTCCCGGATGTGAAAACCGGAAATATCTTCCTAAGAAATTATGGAAAGAGCCTTGGAAGGACCGATAAGGACTTCGAGTATGCTTCGGAACTGATTAAGAGAAGGCAGCTTGATATCCGTGCTTATCCAAAACGTAGGAGTAAAGGTAGGAAAGAGAAGACGGCTATCGTTTCTGCTAGGATGCGTAAACCGAAAATCTTAATCCTCGATGAACCTTCGATTGGTCTTGACCCCTTAAGGCGTGAAGAACTTCTAGAGCTCATCTTAGAACAGAAGAAAGGCGGTGCTACGAGGCTGATTTCTTCCAATTCCAGGGATGAGCTGAGCCGTGTTGCTGATAAGGTCTATCTTCTTAGCAAAGGACGGATTGTAGATTCTGCTGATGTCAATGCTGTCAAGAATCCCCCGTTCCGTGATTACAAGGTCGCCTTTGTCAGACAAGAGGATTACGAAAGGTTCCTTCATCAGAACTATGAGATTCTCGAGAATAAGCCGCAATATTATCAGCTCGTTCTCCGTGTCCGAAAGGAAGACAGGAAAAACTTCCTTACGGATGTTGCCTTGTTCAAGATCCGGTTCTTAAGCAGGATGAACTACGATCTCTCTACCTACTTCAGAGAACGTCGGAAAGGAAAATAGAAAATGAGTCATAAAAAGAATATCTTGGTTGTCGGATTAGACAAAAACCAGGAAGAAAATAAAGAACAGCCAAGGGAACAGCCAGTGGAAAAGAAACGCCATCATCATCTTTTCTCTCACGCTGTTTTCTCCGAAAGCTTTAAGAGCAAGCGGGGATCCTTATTCCTCGTTTCCTTCTTAAATGCTCTCATTATGGTCATCATTCTTGTCATTAGGTCGAATCTTAATATTAATGCGACTTCCGATGCTAGGAAAGACAGGTTCTCGAATGCAAACAGGGAAAAGACCATTAAGCAGGGTACGATTGGCTTATATAATGAATTTTCTTCTTCCGCTGATGCCATCGTTACTTTTGATAAGGGAGAAGCAACTAGGCGTTCGTCGATTTCTTCTGCTAGGGATAAAGTAGATGATGACACACTAAAGAGCGGACTGGATTCTGCCAAGACGATTTTCCGCTTAACTTATACTTTAACGAGCGGAGATGAAGCCAAGAAAAACGCTGCCGCCAAAGCTGCAGCTAGGAAAGTCATTGAAACTTCTGTCGATTCCTCTTCCTCTTATACCGAAGAGGAGAAGAAAGCTGCAAAGAGGATTGCTTCTTCCTTCTTTGACTGCTACATCCAAGATAAGAATGCTTCGACAAGAGACCTTTTGATTCAGTGTCTTCCTTCCACAATCAGTTCGATCAGGTGTGAACAGGCCAAGAAAGATGAGAAAGTAGAGGAGAACGTCACAAAGATCCTAAGCGAATGCTTCGATAAGGTCTTTAATCAGAATCTTGACAAGGATCAGGCTATCCAAGAGGCTATCTATCCTTTAAGGAAAGCTAGGGCTAGTGAAGATCAGCTTGAATTCATCGTCACAGCGTCTGAACAGCTTGATGGTGAATATCAGAAAGACAAACAATCTTATTTAGCAGACTCTTCGATTCACGATAAGGTTCTGACTTCCGCTGTTAAAAACTACAGGTTAGGCTCCTTTGAAAACAGGCTCTACTATGATTGCCTTCCGGATTTCACTGTCAATTATGCGACGAGTGATTTCGGATACCCGATTACTTACGTTGAAACCGGCGAAATCGGTGAAAACGGAAATAAGATTAGGAAAGCGGTTGAAGTCAAAATCTATAATCCAAGTGTCTTTATCCCTGTGAAAGGGGATAGGGGTACGACCTCTACTAGGGTAGAGAAAAGGCATAAGAAAGCCATTACCGGTGAAGACTATACGGAAGAAGAATATGCAAAGGCAAAAGAAGATGCCAAAGACAATAGGGCAATTTTAGCATCCGGTTTAGATAACTTCCTTGTTGCCTTCAATACTCGGGACGAAAACAACACCAACCGATTCTTTGATGGAAAAAATGTCATTGATTCCGCCATCAGTGATGCGGCAAAAGAAAGGATCAGGGCTAGGGGTAAACAGCAAATCATCGACAATTACAACGATAAGCATGACATCAAGGTCTCTTCTTTAGATGAAATCACGACTCAGAATTCTTCTAGGGATGGAAAGACAAGGAGGAACACCCTTGCTAGCTATGCATCAAGCTCCATCACTTCCTTTAAGACTTACTATGGAATTGCCTTAAACGAAGGCTATTCCAGTAGGGAAAGTTCTAGGATTGCCACTGTGAAAGCAAGCCAAGGAGTTATTAACCAGTTGCCGGATAAAGTCGGCGGTTCTCTCTCCGATATGGGAAAGAGGAACGTTTACGGCATTATTATCGGTAGGATTGGATTTGCTAGGACAACCCTTCTTGTGCCAATGGTCTACTCGATTCTTCTTGCAAACGATCTTGTCGCCAATAAGGTTGAAACCGGTTCTCTTGCCTTCACTCTTTCGACTCCTCTTACCCGTGATAGCTACATCTTCACGGAAGCTTGCTTCAGGATCTTCTCGGAATTCGTCATGGGACTGACCTTGTTTGTCTTTACCACCATCAGCCGTTATATCGGAATCTCCTTAGGCGGTACCGACTTGCTTGTCTCTCTGCCGAGGGAACATGTCGCCTGCTATTCACTTGGAAACTTCAGGGTCATCCTTGCTATCTCTGGTATCTGCTTCTTATCTTCCTGTATCTTCAACAAGTCGAACAAAGCAATCGGTATCGGCGGCGGTCTCACGATTTTCTTCTTCATCTGCTCGATTCTCGGTTTATTCGGAACCCGTGCGATTCCAGGAACAATCCGTATCGATTCCAGGAACATTTTCAACTACAGGACGATTATTTCCTTCTTCGATCCTCTTGCCGTCAGGGATGGCGATTATGTCAAGTTCTTCCTTAAGTTAGTTGGATTGCTTGTCATTACCGTCGTAATGTATATCAGCTCTGAAATTATCTTTAAGAAAAAAGATTTGCCACTCTAAACATTACTCTTCCATAAGGTATAATAGCGGTATGAAAACAATTGCATTTGCATCGGACTTCGATAATACAATCTTTTTCGGAAAGGAAGCAAACCCTTTCCACAAAGAAGACATTGCCGCTATTCAGGAATTTCAGAAAAAAGGCGGGCTCTTTGGAATCTGTTCCGGAAGAGCACTGAGAGGAATCGACTACCCAAGCAAAGGAATCCTTAACTATGATTTCAAGATCAGTGCTACGGGTTCTAGGATTGTTGGAAAAGACAACGCTCTTCTCTATGAGGACCCTATTGAGACAGCTTTAGCGAAGGAAATCTATTTCTTTTTGAAGCAGAACACAAATTTCTGGGTTGTTCTTAATACTGGAAAGTATCTTTTTTCCGAACACGAAATCTTAGATGGTCTTCCTCCGAACAAGGAGGAAGACCTTTTTGTGTCTCCTATCTGCGGAGTATCGGTCGATTGCTTAAACGAAACGGATGCTTTTCAATGGAAAAAGCTTTTGGAAGGAAAATTTCCGGATATTATCGCTTATCAGAACAAGAACTTCTTAGACAGGGTCAAGAAAGGCAATTCCAAAGGACACGGTATTCAGGAAATCAGAAAAATACTAAAGGCAGACATCGTTTCTGGAAGGGGAGATTCCTACAACGATATTCCTTTACTCGAAGAAGCGGATCCCTCCTATACCTTCCATTCATCACCCGAACTTGTCCAGAACAAAGCTACCAAAGTGGTATCTTCCATAAGCGATGCATTAAATGATTTAAGGACTCGATTTTTCTAGGAAAAAGATTTGTCTAAGCTTATAATTAATATTTGCCGTTAACTAGGAGGAAAATTGATTATGGAAACGCAGACCTTTGATTGCATTATCATCGGTGCCGGTCCGGCCGGTATTTTTACGGCCCTTGAATTAGCGGAAAAGAAACCAGAATGGCACGTTCTTATCGTCGATTCTGGACGAAGCATTGATAAACGTACTTGCCCGGCCCGTAAAACAGGTGTCTGTGTCCATTGCAACCCCTGCGCTATTCTTTCCGGATGGTCTGGAGCCGGTGCTTTCTCGGATGGAAAACTGACCATCACCGATGAAGTCGGCGGACATAGGAAAGAGTATGTCGGTCATGAGACAGCCAGGGAATACATCAACAAGGCGGATGATATTTATGTCAAATTCGGAGCCAGCAAGGAAGTCTACGGAAAGAACTCCCCGGAAGTGGATCGAATCAGCTACGAAGCAAGCAAATACAATATCCGTTTGATTCCTTCTCCGGTCCGTCACCTTGGAACCGAATATGCTAAGACCGTTTTGGAGAATAGGCAGAACTATCTTCTGAATAAGACCAATACGGTTTTCAGGGAATTGACCACCGCAGACCAAATCCTTACGGATGAAGAAGGCAACGCGAAAGGCGTCACTCTGACGACTCAGGGTGTGAAGGGAACGAAAACGGTTTATTCGAAACATATTGTCGTCGCTCCAGGCCGAGGCGGTGCAGAATGGCTTACGAAAGAAGCCGGACGTATCGGACTTACGACAACGAACAACGAAGTCGATATCGGTGTCCGTGTGGAATGCCCAAACTCCGTCAGGGATCCTTTGACAAAGTCCCTTTATGAGGCAAAACTTGTCTATTATTCCGATACTTACGAGAACAAGGTCCGTACGTTCTGCAGGAATCCAGGTGGTGTTGTTTCCGAAGAACACTATGAAGGCGGACTTGCCGTTGTGAACGGACATAGTTATGGTGATAAGAGCAAGTGGACGGACAATACGAACTTCGCTTTACTTGTCTCCAACAAGTTCACAGAGCCTTTCCATGAGCCGATTCTTTACGGACAGAATATTGCAAAGCTTGCCAACAGGCTTACCGGAGGTCCTATCAGGGTCCAGCGTCTTGGGGATCTCCTCCAAGGACGTCGTACTACGAAGTCCCGTTTAGAAAAGTCTACGGTTATTCCGACCCTTAAGAATGCGGTTCCTGGAGACTTGTCTTTTGTTCTGCCAGATCGTATCCTGACCTCGATTGTCGAAGCCTTGAAAGCCTTGGATCATCTTGCTCCTGGTTTATATAGCAAGAATACTCTTCTTTATGGTGTTGAGGTCAAGTTCTATTCTTCGAAAGTGGATGTCGATCATCGCTTCAGGACGAAGATCAAAGGCCTCTATGCTATCGGCGATGGTGCTGGTATTACCCGTGGCTTGAGGCAGGCTTCGGCTACTGGTATTTACGTTGCTGACGATAGGACGAAAGAATAGAAATCAAATGGATAATCGGCTGTCCTAGGGGGCAGCCTTTTTTGGTTGACTTTTAAGAAATTAGCATTCTGCACTTGAAAGTGCTAATTATTGAACTATAATGATAAGCAGATAATAGAAAAAAGGCTAAAAAATGAAAGAAACCAAACAATTCCAAACGGAAAGCAAGCAGCTCTTGAACTTAAGGATCAATTCTATTTATTCGAATAAGGAAGTCTTTCTTCGGGAACTGATTTCGAATGCGAGTGATGCGATTGATAAATACAAATATTTTTCTTTGACCGATACGAAAGAATATCCGATTAAGGATAAGTATCTGATCCGGATTACTCCTAACAAGGAAGAACGGACGATTACGATTTCGGATAATGGTATCGGAAGGGACAAAGAAGGACTGGAAGAGAACCTGGGAACCATTGCCCGCTCCGGATCGAAGGAGTTCCTTTTGAAACATCAGGACGATAAGGATAAAGGAGACAGGAACATCATCGGCCAGTTCGGTGTTGGCTTCTATTCCGCTTTCATGGTGGCCAAGAAGATTGAAGTCACGACAAAGAAGAGGAACGGAAAGGCTTATCGTTTCACGAGCGATGGCATTGATTCCTATTCGATTGAAGATGTCGATTCTTTTGATAAGGATTCCGGAACCGATATCAAGGTCTATTTAAAGGATGATAACGAGGAAGAGAACTTCACAAAATATCTTGGCGACTTTGAAATCGAGGAGCTTGTGAAGAAATATTCCGATTATGTCCGTTATCCGATCAGGATGGAAGAAACTCACGTTTCCCATGAATATGATAAGGACGGAAAAGTCATTCCGGAAAAAGACAAGACAACGGTCGAAGATAAGACCTTGAATAGCAGGGTTCCGCTTTGGAAGAAAGCAAAAAGCCAAGTCAGCGATAAAGAGTTGAATGACTTCTATAAAACTACGTACCATGACTATGAGGAACCTCTCTGTTCTCTCTTTGTCAAACTTGAGGGAATGGTTTCCTTCAATGCCTTAGTCTTTATTCCAAGTCATGTACCTTATGATCTCTATTCGGATAAATACGAAAAAGGACTTTCCCTTTATACAAAAGGAATCTTTATCAAAGACAAATGCAGCGAACTTGTTCCGGATTATCTGAAATTCATCAAAGGACTTGTGGATTGCGATGACTTCCCGCTGAATATCTCTCGTGAGAGGCTCCAGGCTTCTCCTTTAAGGAAGAAGATCAGCGACGCCATTGAGAAGAAAGTCGTTGAGAAACTGAAAGACAGGCAGAAGAATGAGAAAGACAAATACCTGAAATTCAACAAACTCTTTGGCAACTATATCAAGGGCGGAATCTATTCTTCTTATGGTGCTAAGAAAGATACTCTTCAGGATTTGCTTAGGTATGCAACCTACAAACATGAGGAACCGATTTCCTTATCGCAATACGTGAAAGAAAGGAAACCGGATCAGAAGGAAATCTATTTTGCTTCTGGCAAAACAAAGGAATCGATCAAGCTTCTTCCGCAGAGGGAAGCCTATGTCAAGAAGGACGAGGATGTTCTCTTCTTAAGGGACGATATTGATGAGTTTACTCTCAGGGTGAGGCAAGACTACGATAAGAAGTCGTTCAAGAATATTGAATCAGCATCTGGCGATGACCTTTCCAAAGAAGAAAAGGATAAGCTGGAAACGGCAAAGAGGGAGCATAAACGCTTCCTGGATACTTTAACGGAATCCTTGAAAGGCAAGGTGGATGAAGTCTCCTTCTCCTCCAAACTGGTTTCTTCTCCGGTCTGCTTATCCACGAAGGAAGGCTTAAGCAGGAACAGGGAACGGGTTCTGGATGGCCAGGCCAAACGGGAAGGCGAAGAGGAAAATGCGCCTAAGAGCGTGAAAGTCCTTGAAATCAACCCGGAATCCGATCTTTTCAAAGCAAGGAGCAAGCTCGACGATGATAAAGTCAAGGAATACGGAAGCGTCCTTTATGACGAGGCACGGCTGATTTCTGGCTTTGAAATCGATGATAAAGAAGACTTCCTGAAGAAACTGAATAGCCTCAGGGTGCTAGCTTTATCCAAGTAGAACAAAAAACTCAAAAAAGAGGACCAAAAAAAGTCCTCTTTTTTTGTTATTTTCAAGCTTTTTCGGAAAGCTCATTGAGAGGAAAATCGAAACCATTATATAGGAACAAGATAGATTTTCAATAATGTAAAGCGCTTACCTGTCAAAATCAGTTCATTTCAATCAAATTTTCGAAAAGAAATACAACTTTCTTTACACTATGATACAATAGCTAAAGAAGAAAACTGGATACACGAGGCAAATGTATGGCTGCCTCATCGTCTTCTGACCATCAAACAGAAGTCTATCCGCTATTCGTCCTGTATTAAAAAAGCGGTAAGAAAGACAAGAAGGGAGGGTCAGAGACGGCCCAAATTTTCCTCTGCAGTTCATACTCAAATAAAGGAGGAACAGTATGAAAAAGTCGATCTTGATGCTTGTCGCAGGTTTAGCTTCCGTCGCACTTGTTGGTTGTGGGCAGAAAAGCAGCGAAGCGGAAATCGCTGTTGTCACCGATGTCGGTCAGTTAAGGGACGGCGGATTCAACCAGGGAACCTATGAAGGTGCTAAGGAATATGCAGAAGCGAATAAAAAATCCTTCACCTACTATGCCCCGGCAAACGGTGCTAATGCTTCCGATGCCGATCGTATCGAAGCAAGGCAACTTGCCATTAAGAATAAGGCCAAGATCATTGTTGCTCCTGGCTTCCTTCAGGCTGCTGCAAGGCGTACTGTTGCTAAGGAAAATCCGGAAGTCAAATTTGTTTTCGTCGATGGCTGGACTTTAACCGATTCTACCGATGCAAATGGAAACGATAACGGAAAAGCTTTAAATAATGTCACTGCTATTTCCTATAAAGAGCAGGAATCCGGCTACAGGGCTGGTTATGCTGTTGTCAAAGACGGATACACTAAGCTCGGCGGAACCTTCGGCGGAGCTGGTTCTAACCCGGCTTGCAATCGTTATGCTTATGGCTTTGCTCAGGGTGCCAATGATGCTGCAAAGGCAAGGAACAAGAACGTCGAAAGGAAAGTCTCCTATCGTTATGGTTCCAGCTTCAACGCTTCTGCCGAATTAAAGACCCAGAGGACCGGATGGTACACTTCCGGAACTGAAATCATCTTCTCTTGCGGTGGTTCCATGGTTCAGTCTGTTGTTGCTGCCAGCCAGGAAATCGGCGGCGACACGAAAAAGATTGTTGGTGTCGATGTTGACCAGCATGCCTTATCGGAAAATGTCATCACTTCCGCTCAGAAAGGCTTAGCTGTTTCTGTCAAGCTTGCTCTTGGCGAATACTATGGCAATGAGTGGGATTCTAAGCTCGGTGGAAAGACCCAGAACTTAGGTGCTGCTGAGGATGCAACTGGTCTTCCGACCAATGATGATGCATGGCGTTTCAAGACCTTTACCAAGGCCGAATATAACACTCTCTTCGACAGCATTAAGAAGGGAACAGTCACTCCTCGTTCTGATGTCGCTGGAGATTGCAATGTTGAGTCCTTCTGGTCTCAGGACATCTTCTCCAATATCAGCATCACTCTTGATAAGTAGTTTTTCTCTCTGATTTACGTCTACTAGACCCCCTGGAAACAGGGGGTCTTTATCCAATTATAGAAGGGAGCTTAACTGAATGGAAAACGATAACTATGTTATCGAAAGGCGGAATATTAGCAAATCCTTCCCTGGAATCAAAGCCAACGATAACATCACACTTCAACTGAAAAAAGGCGAAATTCATGCTTTGCTTGGCGAAAACGGTGCCGGAAAATCCACTTTGAGGAGTATTCTCTTTGGTCTCTATCAACCCGATGAAGGTGAAATCCTCAAAGACGGTAATCCTGTTCGTATTCAGGATCCGAATGATGCCACGAAGCTTGGAATCGGAAGGGTCCATCAGCATTTTAAGTTAGTCGAATGCTTTACGGTTCTCGATAATATCATTCTCGGTGCTGAGGATACTCACGCCGGTTTTGTCACGAAAAAGAAAGCGATTAAGAAAATTACTGCTTTAAGGGAACGTTATGGATTAAAAGTCGACCTCAATGCGAAGATCCGGGATATTTCTGTCGGAAGGCAGCAACGTACCGAAATCCTTAAAAGGCTTTATCGTGACAACGATATTCTTATTTTTGATGAACCGACGGCTGTTCTAACGCCTCAGGAAATCGAAGATTTAAGGAAAACAAGGCGCTTTAGGGCAAAGGAAGGTAAATCCATTCTGTTTATTTCCCACAAGCTGAACGAAATCAGGGAAGTCTCGGATCGTTGCACGATTTTAAGAAAAGGCAAAAGGATCAAGACTTTGAATACGAAGGAAACCAACACGGAAGAACTCGCTTCCTTGATGGTCGGACGTCATGTTTCCTTCAATGTCGATAAAGCTCCGGCTAAGCCTGGCAAGACGATTCTTAAAATTAATAATCTTACAAGGAAAAGCCAGCGAGTCCATAACAAGGAAAGCGTCAAAGACGTTTCCTTTGAAGTACATGAAGGCGAAATTGTCACGATTGCCGGTATTGAAGGAAATGGACAGACGGATCTTGTCAATGGTATTACCGGTTTAGGAAAAGTCCACTCTGGCAAGATTCTATTGAATGGAAACGATATTACGAATGGACCAATCCGCGATCGTATCAAGGATGGCAGGAGCCATATCCCGGAAGATCGTCAGAAATATGGTCTCGTCCTCGATTTCTCATTAGAGGAAAACAGGGTTTTAGAGCGGTATAAAGAAAAAGAATTCTCCAAGAAAGGTTGGATTGAGTTCAAAAACCGTAAAAAATATTCGGATAAAGTTCTTGATACTTATGACGTCCGTTCCTCACAGGGCGGTAAGACCATTGCCCGTTCAAGGTCTGGCGGAAACCAGCAGAAGGCAATTGTCGGGCGTGAGCTTGATAAGGAACATTCCTTATTAGTCGCTGTCCAGCCAACCCGTGGCTTAGATGTCGGCGCTATCGAGAGCATCCATAAGCGAATTGTGGAAGACCGAGACAAAGGGAATGGTGTTCTGCTTGTCTCCCTTGAACTCGATGAAGTCAGGAATTTGTCGGATTTAATTTATGTCAGGTACGAAGGCGAAATTGTCGGGGCATTCCTGCCAAAAGAGACCACAGCAGAAGAAATGGGTCTTTATAGGGCTGGTGCAAAACGCAGGAGCCAAGAAGAAATGGACAAAGTAATCGCTAAGGAGGAGAACAAACATGAATAAAGCAAAGAAATTCTTCTCAAAACATGATTTGTCTTCCATTGTTGCTTCTTTGATTGCCATTATTGCCGGTCTGATCTTAGGTGTGATTCTTCTAGCGGCTACCTCTTCCGTTCCTGGGACCGATTTTCCAAGAGGACTCCAGATTTTGCTCCAAGGTCCATTTACTACGGGTATCCAATCCGTTGGAAACAGGCTCTTCTACTGCGTGCCATTGATTTTTACAGGTTTAAGCGTCGCTGTTGCTTATAAAACAGGCTTATTCAATATCGGTGCTCCCGGACAGTTCTTAATGGGTATCAGGTGTTCCCTTCTGGTAGCATTGAATATTAATAGCATTGGAAAACCTGTGCAGGGCGTCTTTGTCTGGATTCTTGCTTTAGTTGTCGGTATGTTAGCTGGTGCTCTCTGGGGCTTGATTCCAGGTGCATTGAAGGCAACCCTTGGCATCAATGAAGTCATTATCTGTATCAGGACGAACTGGATTGCTGCTAATAGGTTCTCTTGGGTCTTTGAGCCTAGGACTTACCTTCATGGAACCGGAACCGGAAAATCCGGTTATTTGATAAAAACTTCCGTTACTGGAAATGGAACTCCATCCTGGGGATTTGGCGAGCTTACCAATAACTCCAGGTTAGATTGCTCTATTGTTATTGCCGGCGTCATTGCGATTCTCTTATGGTTATTTAGGAACAAGACAGCGCTTGGCTATTCTAGGCGTGCCTGCGGTTTGAACAAATTCTCTGCAAAGTATGCTGGAAGGAAAGAAAAGAAAAATATCAGGTTTGCTATGGCATTAGCTGGTGGTCTTGCTGCTCTCGGAGGATGCTTTAACTATCTCAACCCTGCTAGGGAAATCAAATTCGATAGTGCCTATGCTTCTCTTCCTAGCTATGGCTTTGATGGTATTCCGGCTGCTTTACTTGCGAACTGTAATCCGATCGGTGTTCTCTTTGCTTCTTTGTTTAGGCGTTACCTTTCTTCCTCTGGCTCTTCTTTGGCTGCAGCCCATTACAACAAATATTATGCCGATAGGATTATTGCCGTCATCATTTACAGGTCTGGCTTCTCTCGCTTCTTCATCGAATTATACCGTCGTTTCAAACAGAAAAAGTACAATACTGCAAGTAAAAAGCTTTTTGCTGACTTAACAGAGGGTCTTCTTCTTTCAACCTTACCTGCTCCGGATGGCTTAAGGCCAGTTGAAGATGGTCTTTCAAAAGATGATTTGACTGAAGTGGCCAAACCGAATGAAGAGGAGGTGAAATAGAATGTCTGGTGCAGATTTAACCGTATTCATTTTCCAGCAGGCTCTTTTAAGGGCAATTCCTCTTCTGATTGTTGCCTTAGGCGGTGTCTTCTCTGAGCGCAGCGGTATTATCAACCTTGCTTTAGATGGTGAAAGGATCTTCGGAGCCTTTATCGGTGCTGTCTTCGTTAAACTTAGGGTTGAAAAAGCCGCTTGGGCTGGAACAAGTCAGGCTTTGTTCTTATTAGGAAGGCTGATTTCTGCAGCTGCTGGTGCTATTAGGTCCTTACTTCTCTCCTTCGCAGCTATCAAGAGGAAAGCAGATCAAACCATTGTCGGCACTTCCTTAAATAGGCTTGCCCCGGCCATTGTCTCTGCCTTCGGTCTTGTCTTCTTCTCCCAGGAGAAGATTGTCTCCGGCGGTAGCTTCTCCATCCGTCGTAATAGGTATCCTGCTGCTTTCCAATCGATGTTGAAAAATAGTCGTTTCCTCTCCTTCTTCTTCGATAAAATCTATATTTCTACTTATATTGTCATTCTCCTCTTTATTCTCTTATCAATCTGGCTGTATAAGACGAAAACCGGCACCCACCTCCGGGCTTGCGGTGAAAACCCGCAAGCTGCCGATTCTGTTGGTATCAATGTCTATAAGAGGCGCTATTTGGGATCCACTATCTCCGGTGCCTTAGCAGGACTTGGCGGTTTCGTCTATATCGCCACCGTTTCTGCTACTACCGCCGATAGTACTGTCAATGGTCTTGGCTTCTTAGCCTTGGCTATCAGGATCTTCGGAAACTGGAATCCGGCTTTGATTGCTCTTGGTGCCTTCTTCTTCGGATTCTTAAAATCTTTAGGAGTCTTGGCACCGATGATTCCTTTCAGGGCCAAGTGGAACCTACCAAGGTACTTCTACAATAGGGTTCCTTACGTTATCGTCATTCTGGTTCTTATTCTCTTCCACGGAAAGTCAGGATGTCCGAAAGCTGAAGGTATACCTTACGATAAGGGACAGCGATAGAAAATTAGTTTTTGACAAACAAAGGCCGGCAAACGCCGACCTTTTTCATTTGATAAAAATTGTAAAGGGTTTATTCCAACAAATTCTGGAAAACAGCCCTAATTAAGGGATTATATTGGAAGAAAGAAAAATAATTGTAAGCGATTACAAAAATTTCTTTACATTTTTAATTCAGAATTATAGAATAGGGTGTCTCAAAAAAGGAGAGATACAAAATGAAACGTAAGTTAGTTAGTATGTTGTCTTTGATGTTTGTTGTCGGCAGGGTCGGTTGTAACAAAACTCCTACCCCTGATACCGGTAAAGAAAACCCTGAGACCGCTGGAAAAACCACTGAGGCCGTTGAAGAAAAAGAGCTGAACTTATTAGCTGGTTGCGAGGAACCCTATAGGAACGCAGTTGCTGACGCCTTCGCCAAAAAGTACAATGTTAAAGTCAATCGTATCCGTAAATCCTCTGGTGAAATTCAGTCTCAGCTTGAGAACGAAAATGGCAATCCTTCTTGCGATGTTATCTTCGGTGGAACCACAGATCCGTACAATGCCTTAAAGAACGAAGGACTTCTTGAAAAGTATAAATCTGCAAACGATGACCAGATTGAAGATGCTCACTTCAAAGATGCTGACCATTATTGGTATGGTATCTACAAGGGCATCCTTGGCTTCAGGTGGAATAAAGAAAAATTAAAAGAACTTGGCTTAAAGGAACCATCCACTTGGGATGATCTTATCAAACCGGAATATTCCAAGTATATCACTTGGTCTCATCCAGAAACTGCAGGTACTGCTAAGCTTGTCATCAACACCATTGTTCAGAAGAAAGCCGCTGGAAAGAAAGTCACTTATACGAACGATGACGGCGAAAATGTCCAAGCTTATGATGACACAGCTGCAAGGAATTACTTCAAAGAATTAAATAAGAACACAGTTAACTACACGAAATCCGGTTCTGGTGCCTCTAAGATGGTCGGAACTGGTGAATGTGTTATCGGTGTCGGCTTCTTACACGATGTCATTTACCAAATTGTTGATAAGGGGTACAAGACAATCGGAAGGTGCGCTCCAAGCGATGGAACTTCCTTCGAAGTCGGTGCAACTGCTATCGCCAAAGGTGCAAAGAACAGGAATTTAGCAAAGAAATTCATTGATTTCGCCACTTCTCCGGAATGTGTTGAATTAGGTGCTAAGAATGGTTCTTACCAGTTCTTGGTCTTAAAGAATGCGAAACAGCCTCAGGCCGCTATTGATGCAGGTAGGGACAAAATCGTTACCATGGATTACGATTTTGAGGATGCCAAAGTCAACACTGGTCATTATGTCGCTGATTGGAAGAAAGCAGTCAATGTTGCTGCTCCTACCAAGTAGTCTTTAATTTTCGAACTCCTTTGAGGGGAGCGTTTGCTCCCCTCAATTTTATTAAAGAGGTACCTCAACTGTACAGAAAGGGGTAATATGGAAAACGTAATGGATCCTAAAACCTTAAAAGCACAGCAGAAAGAAAACCGAAAACGGGCCAGGAAGAGCCGCCGTCAAGGAAAAATACTCGATGCAAAGAAATTAAGGAAAGAGCCTTTTACTATTACTATCATTCTTGTTTTGACTGTAATCCTTCTTCTCTTTGTCATCTACCCATTAGTCATGGTTCTAGCTAAGGCATTTGCAACTCGTAGTAAAATTGTTGTGGATGGCGAAAAAGTATTTGTCGAAGTTTTCTCACTCAATGCCTTCCGTTACTTAGTTACGGACCAATATTGGCGTCCAAGGCTTAATTCTTTGATTATTGGACTCATCGTTGCCTTCTTTGCAACACTGATCGGTCTGCTTTTTGCTTATGTAGAAGTGTATGTAAAGTTTAAAACAAAAGTAGTCACTGGCCTTTTCAAAGTCGTGTCTCTGCTTCCGACGATTTCGCCGCCGTTCTTAGTTGCTATCGCTAGGTATAGGCTCTTTGGAAACAATGGTCTTATTACCAACGGTATCTTCCGTAGGGCAGTTAGTAATTTAGCTGGTTTCAGTGGTATTTGTATCGTTGAAATCATCACCTTCTTCCCAACTGCCTACTTGAGGTTACGTGCATTACTTAAGAATATTGATCCTTCCTTAGAAGAAGCCGCCCGAGATAGGGGTTCAGGACGCGGAAAAGTCTTCCGAACGGTTACTCTTCCCTTAATGCTTCCCGGTCTTGGAAATGCCTTCCTTGTCTCTAGGATTGAATCCTTAGCTGACTTCGCTAATCCGTTTATCATCGGCGGAAACGTCGATACCATGTCGACAAAGATCTACAACACTTATAGGGGTGGAAATGGTGTCTATGCTCGTTACCGAGCGGCCGCTAGGGCTGTTGTTCTCCTCTGTATCTCTAGGTTCTTCTATCTCATCCAGAAGTATTGTATTGAACGCAAATCCTATGCCACTCTGTCTGGAAAAGCCACTCGAGCCCGTATCAGGATTGAAGATCGTAATGTTGTCCGTCCTCTTGGAATCCTTTGTGGCGGTGTCTCTATCTTTGTTATTCTTCTCTATGGTCTTGTCTTTATTTGCACTTTCTGGCGAAACAGGGATATCAAGCATCTTGTCTGGACAACCGCAAACTGGGTCGAAATAGGTGGAAAAATGTTTGGAGGCAAGAGCCCTTCCTTATGGAATACGGTCTGGTCTTCCGCATTAGCCGCTTTGATTACTGCCTTCCTCTCCATGCTCATTGCCTTCTTGATGGTTAAGAAGCGCTTCCCCGGAAAAGGTGCTATGGAGTTTACGTCCAGGCTTGCTAGGGCAGTTCCTGGTACCGTTCTTGGTATTGGTTTTGCTCTCGGATTTGTCCAAGGTCTCTTCGGTTCCAAATTCAGGATGGGACTCTATGGTTCAAGGGCGAGGATTGTAATTATCTTTATTGTCCGTTCCCTTCCAATCGGTGTCCGTTCCGGTGTTACTGCGTTGAACCAGATTGATAAGTCGATTGAGGAATCAGCCGCTGATAGGGGTGCAGGGTCTGGTAAGATCTTTGCTACCGTGACGGTTCCTCTTATCAAAGATTCCCTCTTCTCCTCATTAGTCACCTCCTTTGTCCGTTCCATGACTGCTATTTCTGCCGTTATAGTTGTATCCACAGCAAAGACCACTCTTGTCACCTACGAAAGGAATGAATTAGCTGGAAAAGGTGCTTATGAACAAGCAGCCGTCTACGCAACCGTTATGGTTATCATTGCGGGACTGGCAGTTGGCTTAAGGAACCTTTTCATTAAATTCTTCGGAACAAGCCGTGTCCGGAAAGAAAAACCGGTTTCCCCGGTGAAAGGAAAGTAATCTATGTCATTTCTTGATCGCTTCAAAACAAAAAGCAGCCAGAAAAATGCTGCCTTAATCTATTCTCCAGAAAAGAAACCGGTGCCGGTGCGTCTGGAACATGTTTCCAAAATCTATGAAGATCCGAAAACGCATCGTCACTTCTATGCTGTCAAAGATTCGAACATTGTTATTCAGCCTGGCGAATTCGTTACCTTGCTCGGTCCTTCTGGCTGTGGTAAGACCACGACTCTGCGTAGGATTGCAGGCTTTGAATCTCCGGATGAAGGACAAGTCTATATCGGAGACATTCCGGTAAATGCTCTGACTCCGAACCAGCGTGATACTGCAATGGTTTTCCAAAGCTACGCCCTCTTCCCTCATTACAATGTCTTCGACAACGTCGCCTATGGCTTAAAGCTCCGTAAGCTTGCTGTTCCTAAGTTAGATGAAAAAGGCAATCCAGTCCTTGCCATTAACGAAACGAAAGTTAACCAGATTAAGAGGATTATTAAGGACCTTGACCGCCAGCTTAAGACAGCCAAAGACCAAGTGAAAGCACAGGTCGAAAAAGAAAAAGAAGTTCAACTGAAGAACTTAGAAACTGCTCAACATGTTCCGGAACAGGCCTACGAGTATCGTCCATTCACCAAAGAGGAAATCCGGGAAAAAGTCAGGACGAGGCTTGATCTTGTCGAACTCACAGGAAGGGAATCCCGTAGGACCAATCAGTTATCCGGAGGTCAGCAGCAGCGTGTTGCTTTAGCACGTGCCTTGGTTCTAAATCCTTCCGTTCTTCTCTTCGATGAACCATTATCCAATTTGGATGCCAAGCTCCGTGTCTCTAGGCGTACAGAAATCCGCAAGATCCAGCAGCGTGTTGGTATTACCGCCATTTACGTTACTCATGACCAGAGCGAGGCTATGGCTCTATCGGATCGTATTATCATCAGGAACAAAGGATTTATCTCCCAGATCGGTACACCGAAAGAAGTCTACTATGAACCTCAGAATGATTTCATCGCTGATTTCATCGGAGAAGTCAACTTTATTGAGGGTAAGGTTGAATCCTTAGATGGAACAACTAGGATGGTTCGTTCTGGCCATCACTTAACAAAGACCGAGGATCGTTATGGTTTCAAGGTTGGAGATGAAGTTAAGATGGTTGTCCGTCCGGAAGCTGTTCACCTTGCCGAAACAGGCGATAGGAAGGTCAAGGTTATTCTTTCGACCTTTATGGGTTCTTATCAGCTCTACCATGCAAGGCTTGGTGATTCTTTAGTCAAGATTACGGAATACAATCCGCGTGGTCAGAAAATCTACCAGGTCGGCGAAGAAGCTTATCTCTCCTACAATGATAGCGATGTCCATACGCTTCCAAAACACGAAGCGCTGAAAGCCGAAACACTTTACATCGATTAACAGAAAAGAGGTCCTAGCGATGGGACCTCTTTTCTTTAAATCTGATTCAGGAATTCTTTTAGATTATCAATTTTTTGGAACCCGCCATAGCTCCTTTTTGCCTTAGATATGGTGTCTTTATAGCAGGACTTTCCAAGGAAGGCCTTAGAAATCTCTTCGTACTTTGCAATCCTATCCCTTGATTGATATTGTTCCGGATAGGCGACACTTGCTAAAAAATAGGCATCCATTAAGGCAATTTCAAGGTTCGTATAGTAGGCATTGAAAGGCATTTCAAGGTAGATTTCGCCCTTTTGTATGGCATCTATGGAATCAAACTGTTCTGGATCATCTAGGTAGGTCTGCTTGAACTTCTTAAGACCTGCACTATCTAAAACGATTTTGTCTGGTTTTAGAGAAAGGAAAGCTTCTTTTTCCAATTTTCCATTCGTCAATTTGATAGAGGAAGAGACTGCGTTTTTAATACCAGAGGCTTCAAATAATGGGAAAGAGGAACTTGTAGAATAGATATCCTGAGTTCCCCAGTTTCCAAGGCATCCGATATAGATGGACTTTTTTTCTTCCTCTTTCCTAGAAGAGGAAAGGTTTTTCAGTTCCTTAGAAGAAGATTGGATATAGTCATTTAATGACTTTGCTTTTTCTACTTTTCCTAATACTTTGCCAAGAAGGGTGAAAGAAGCAGAGACATTCGGGTCAAACACGGATTTTGGTCCATATTTGACAACAACGACCGGGACACCGACTTGATTTTGGAGATGGTCTGCTTTGGCAACATCTTCATATTCACTAATAATCAAAGAAGGATTGCAGGCAAGGATTTTCTCAGCTTCTGCGCTTTGGGCTTGAGGGCCTCCTTTTCCACAAGAAGGAAGTGTGGAAAGATATTCTTTATGGATATCGTAATAAGGGCGGGAGACGTCTTCAAAAACATTCGCTCCAATATTTCTGTCAATATCTTCGGCAGCGACTAGATTCTCCCTATCTCCGATATAACTGTACCTGCGAAGAGCACCAGCGCCAATACAGAGTACTCTCTTCCGGTTTTCTTCTTTGATTTGGTTGGTTCGACCAACTAAATCGGTAATGGTCACTCCTTTTTCTTGAGAATCGGAAACGAAATTGCTCGTATGAGAGCATCCTACCAAACACAGCAATAAGGGAAGCCTTGTTAAGATTTTCTTTTTCATTTTAATAAGTAATATAAGTCCTTTCTTTTTCTTTATGTAAGGTCCTAGGAAGATGGAAAGCATCCCTTAGGATCTCTTGAGTCAAATTCTCTATATCGCCGGAATAGAGTGCTTTTCCCTCTTTTAGGATATGAAAGACATCACCGAATTTCAAGGCTAAGTTAATATCATGCAGAGAGATTAAGATGGTCAGTCCGTTCTCTTTGGCTTCTTTTTTCCTTAGAGAAAGAATTCGGACCTGGTTTTCAATATCAAGAGAAGATGTCGGTTCATCTAAGATTAGGGTCTTTGTTTGTTGAACAAAGGATTTTCCAATCCTAACAATCTGTCTCTCGCCGAGGGAAAGTTCATCGTTTCTTTTTAATAGGAAAGGAACAAGATTCAATTTTTCGGCAACAGCATAAACAATTTCAGTATCTGTTTTCTTAACTCCTATGGATTGATAGGGGAGTCTGCCAAGCAATAAGGTATCATAGACGGATAGAGAAGAGGATGGAATATCCTGTGGCAAATAACCGAGTCGTTGTGCTTTTTCCTTTGAGGACCTTTTCAAAAGGTTTTCCTGGTCAAGAATAACTTCTCCGCTTTTTGGCTTGATAAAGCCGAGTATTGCTTTCCTTAGGGTAGATTTACCAGATCCGTTCTTTCCCAATAAGATATTCAGTTTTCCGCTTTCAAAAGACAGAGAGAGGTCTTGTAAGGAATCCTCCTTGGATTTTGGATATTGATAGGATAAGTTCTTGACCTCAAGCATGCTTTTTCCTCCGTTCATAACGGAAAAGAAGAATCAAAAAGAAAGGAGTCCCTAGAATCGGAGTAATAGCTCCAACCGGCAAAGAAAAACCCTTTAAAAGTATGCGGGCTAGGTCATCTGCAAAAAGCAAAAGGAATGCTCCGAATAGACTCGTTGAAGGAAGAAGATAGGAATGATCGGAAGAAAACAGTTTTCTTGCAATATGAGGGCAGATAAGCCCAATAAAACCGATAACGCCAAGGAAAGAGATAGAGCAGGCAATCCTTAGAGAAGCGAAAGATAAAAGAAGAAAACGGACGAATTCCGTGTTAACTCCGGTAGCTAACGCTTCTTCTTCACCCAAAGTCCTTGCATTTAAATGACTGCGGAAAAGGGTGAAAACGAAATAGGAAACAAGTACCATCACAGTCCTAATCAGGATTTCTCTGTATCCGGCTCTACCTAAGTCTCCGAAAGACCAATAAACAGCGCTGGATAATTCCGTATCCGTTGCAAAATACTGGAGAAGAGTTGTGATAGCAGTAAAGAGAGAAGAAAGGCAAACACCTGCAAGTACAAGGGTCTCAGGAGAGAATCTTTGTATCTTAGCTAAGGCGAGAATCAAGAAAATAGAACCCAATGCAAAAAGAAAGGCAATCGAGGAAACCGCAAAAGGATTGAAACTGTTCCAGGCATTGTTGTTGTCTGTATGGACCCTGCCTTTGCTAAGGATGATGATGGCGACATTTGCACCAAGAACAGCAGCATTGGAGACACCTAAGGTTGACGGAGACGCCCTAGGGTTATCGAGACAAGTCTGCCTGATTAAGCCAGAGAGAGCTAAACCGATTCCGCAAATTGTGCCTGCTAGGACTCTAGGCAGACGGATTTTCTGCCTGATACGGATAGCAGTGGATTCTCCTTTTCCAAAAAGACCAAAAAAGGAGTCCTTGAACGAAAGAGAGGAGGAACCGAAGAATAAAGAAAAGAATGCGAAAACTAAAAAAAGAAACAAGAATACGAAAAGAAAACATCTTTTCTTTTGCTTATCTTTTTTTAATTGTTTTTTATAATCTATTGAAGAATTAGACTGCATGAAGATATTTTATAACGACTATAGGAAAAATGTAATCGGATAACAGAAAAACAAAGTAAAAAAGGATACTTTCCCTGTTTTATTATGTTGCGAAAAGAATTATCACTCAATTAAAAGTATGCAAACACCAAAAAAGCCCTATTTCTAGGGCTCTCTTTGCTAAATGGTCGGAACAATGAGATTTGAACTCATGACCCCTTCCACCCCAAGGAAGTGCGCTACCAAGCTGCGCTATGTCCCGACAACTGCAGAAGAAATTATAATACGCTGATTAAGGATTTGCAAGGAAAGCAAGCTATTTCTTATGGATCGCGTCTTTCCTCTTCTCGCCTTCTTCTTTGGACCTTTTTCCTTGTTCGACAAACAAGTCGATCCTTGCAATCCTATCGTACTTGTTTTCATTTTCGTCGTTGGTTTTATCATCCTGTTTCTCGACTGGAATCGATTGCCTCCATTGATCGAGTTCTTGGCTTGGCTTAATAACGCATGGATAGAAAAAAGCAAAAAATGCAATCAACAAGGCAAGATTAACCGATAAAGCTAGATAATTACCCCAACGGATATAAGAAAGAGAATCTATTACAAGATTAAAACTAGAAGCTACAACCCCGATTTCACAGCCGACTTCCCTAACAAAGAATATCAGCAGGAAAATATTCCACCTCCGATGGCTGTAAGGCTGGGAAAGGAAAAGGGAGGATAAGGATACAACCAAGACAACGGAATTCCTTAATATTGCAAAGATGGATAGAATGCCAGGAATCGTAATCGACCAATTTACCAATTCTCCGTTCTGAGCTTCTTTCAAGGGTGTCCTAGAAGAGAGCCTATCATATTGAGAATGAGGCAAAGCAAAAAGGGCAAACCTGAGGAGAGAACAGAAAAGTGCGATAACAGCCGGAATTTTATTTTTCTTTTTCCTGATTTCCATAACGATATTATTTTACCTTTTTCTGAGCGGATTTCTGAAGTTCTTCGACTTCTTTTTGATACTGGTCTCTTCTCTCTATGACAAGGCTTGCTGCGCTAGGAGGAATGACCTGACTGAGTTCTTTTTCACTGATTCCATATAAGGATTCCCTTGTTGGATAGAGGTCAAGAAGTACATCTTTTCGTTTCTTTCCAATACCAGGAATATCATCATAGATTGTCTTGAAAGTACTTTTTTCTGCTTTCGAGCGGTGATAGGTAATCGCAAAACGATGAATTTCATCCTGCCTTTTCCTTAACAAAAAGAACAAAGGTGATTTCCGATCCAAAGGTATCTCTTCTCCGGTGTCTGCATTAATCAGAGTATCCGTTTCATGCTTGTCGTTTTTCGCAAGACCAGCCAACGGAATATGAAATCCTACTTCATCCATCGTTTCCAGAACCGTAACGCATTGATTCCTTCCGCCATCGAGAATAATGAGGTCAGGTTTCTTCTCTTCTCCCTGCTTTAAGCGTGTCAACCGACGGGTAAGAACCTCTTTCCTGGATGCTAAATCATCCTGTGGATTGGGTTGTGTGATTTTGTACTTTCGATACCTTTGAGGGGCTTTTTCACCATTAATATACTTAACCATGGCCCCGACAGGATCGTACCCCTGAAGATGCGAGTTATCGTAAAGTTCAATGTCTAATGGTGTTTTTTCAAGTCCTAGTTTATCTTTCAGTTCTTCCAGCAAGGATAAGACATCATCATTCAGACGGGCAGTCTGGAAATGCTGGTCTAACCTCTGTCGGGCATTTTCAAAGGCCATGGCAAGGAGGTCCCGCTTTTTACCTCGATTAGGGGAGAGAACCTGAAAATCTAAGGCATCACTAAGAACATTTGTCCTGTCCTTATCCGAAATGATCAGTTCTTTCGGATGGTCGCTTCGATTCTCGTAGAATTGAATAATGAGGTTTTCCAGGAAATCAGAAAGATCATCTTCGAGTTCTTCAATATAGGTCTTCTTGCCAAGAAGTACTCCTTTACGGAAAAGGAGGAACACAACACAAAGATATCCTTCTCTTAAAGAATATCCCCTGATATCGCGTGAAACATGATCTTCAAATATGATTTTCTGAGAAGAGGTTGTTTTATTGATAGCATCCAGTAAAGCCTGACATTTTTTTGCTTGTTCAAAGTTCAGTTCATCAACCGCTTTCTTCCTTCTCCCTTTTAAAAGCGAAATCCTGTCTCCGGTATCTCCAGAAAGAAAACGAGAAATCTGTTTGACCCTTTCTTCGTATTTTTTCTCATCTACTTTTTGGATACAAGGAGCCAAGCATTCTCCCCTATGGTAATAAAGGCAAGGATGGAGAGGAATATTCTTGCATTTCCGTAACGGGAAGACTTTGTTAAGCAAATCAATCCTTTTATAGGCATACCTGGAGTTTGGGTAAGGACCGAAATAATAATATCCTTTTTCTTTATCCGAGCGGGCAATCTTCAGGAAAGGATCTCCTTTCTTCTTTAAAGCGATATAAGGGTAGCTCCGATCATCCCTAAGCCTGATGTTGTACTTAGGACGGTACTTATGGATAAGAGAGATTTCTAGCAGAAGAGCTTCTTTTTCCGTATTTGTTTCAATGATATCAAAGTCACGGATTTCCTCTACCCTCCGAGCGACTTTACCTACCTGTGGACGGGTAAAGTACTGCTTAACTCGTTTAACAAGAGATTTTGCTTTCCCGACATAGATAATCCTTCCGTCCTTATCTTTCCTTTGATAAGAACCCGGGACATCGGGGAGTAAAGAAACCTTTTGCTTCAGAAGAGGATAATCCAAATAGTTCATTTCAAAGTGATGACAGTGGCACCAAGTCCGCCTTCGCCTTCTCCGCCTAAACGATAATCTTTAATCAAATCTTTATGATTCGCAAGGTACTTCCAAAGAGCGTTCTTCAACGCAAAAGTGCCAAGGCCGTGGATAATGCGAACATGTTCAAACTTGGAAATACGGGCAGAATTGAGGAAGGAAACAGCTTTACGCCTAGCTTCATCCACATGCCTACCGATAATGTTGCATTCTAAGCCTTGCCCGGAAACAATCGTTGTGATTCGAGAAGGAATCTCTTCCTTTGTTTTCTCTTTGACTTGTTTCGGTGCTAACTTCAAACCTTGGATTTTCCGTGTGATTCTAAGGCCATCCCTGTCCAAGACAGCTTCATTTTTCTTGACAGACAAAACAGTAGCACGACGGAAATCCTCATCCCTTACTTCATCGCCGACTTTCAAATCAGGTAAGGGAAGATTCGATTTCTTTGTCTCTTCTTCTTTGGACGTGCTTTCTTTGATTTGATTCAGTTTTCCTTTGACTTCGCTTAACTCAGAATAGGAAAGATTCTTATCGGATTTGGTTGCCCATACGGAATTAATTTCTTCAATCCGTTGTTCGACAAGACGTTGGACTTTCTTTTCTGCTTTAATTCGAATCGAATTCTTCTCTTCATTAAGAGCATCAATCGCTTTTTGCTTCTTTTCCCTGATGCGATCGAGATCCGCCCTCTTATTTTCGAGTTCCTTCTTCTTTTTCTCGTTCTCAGAGACTTCTTCCGTTAATTTTTCCATCAAAGCATCCGTATCCTGATTGGATCGGGAAGCTTCAAAATCGACAGCATCCTGAATGATTACCGGATTGAGTCCCATTTGTTTGGCAAGAAGAATACCATAGGACTTTCCCGTAGTCCCTAAAAGAAGGTGATAAGTCGGAATCCTTCCACTTGTATTGTATTCCCTTGCTCCGGTTAGACAGAGTTTATCTGCGGCAGCATAAATCTTCAAACCATCAAAATGAGAAGTCAGCAGTGTAAAACAGTTCTTATTTTCAAAAAACTTTAAAATACCAACACCTAATGCCTCTCCGTCTTTCGGCGAAGTTCCCTCACCGACTTCATCAATAATAACCAAAGAATCTTTGGTAGCTTTTTCTGTAATCTCCTTAATTTTCCTTAATTGAGAAGAAAAAGTAGAGAGGTTATCTAAGACCGATTGATTGTCTCCGCCTAAAAAGTAAACATAGTCAACAAACGGGAGCTTTGCTCCCTCTTCACAGGGAACCATCCTTCCAAGCTTATCCATCCTGACACAAAGGGCAACTGCCTTGATTAAAACGGATTTACCGCCAGCGTTCGGACCCGTGATAAGAAGGCACTTTGGATTATTCTTTCCTAAAGACAAATGATTCTTGATGATTTTATTGGCTTTTAAAAGCGGATGAAAGAATCCTTGTAACTCAAAAACAGAATCCGATAATTCAGCAATCGAACCATGATAGGTGCTTCCGAAACGGACGCAGGATAAGAAACGATCGAAATTCCTCAGAATTTTATAGTCTTTTTTAATGTACGGAAGCTGTTTTCCTGCTTTTTGACTGAGTTCTGATAGGATTTTCGTTTCTTCCCTGCTTTCTTCTTGCTTTAAAGAAGAAAGCTTGTTTCGTAAATCAAGGACTTCATAAGGAACCCTATAGACAGTCTGACCAGTAGAAGAATAAGAAACAACGCTTCCTTTGATCCTTCCTTTGCTATCGCTCTTAACAGGGAGTGCTTCTTCCCCGCCTTTCATCGTTATGACATCCTCGGATAAATATCGGCTATATCGGTTTTTATAGTCGTTCCTAGCTTCCGAAAGGCGTTTTTCGACAGAACGGATTTGTCCTCTCACGGTAAAGAGAGCATTCGAAGCATGGTCTGCAATGGTGTAATCGGGATTGATAGCAAAATGAATATCTTTTTGTAACTGGAGCACAGGATTCAAATCCAGTGCATCATCCCGAAGATGATAAAAATCGGCTTCTTGACCTAGTTGGTCGTAAAAGTCCATCGAAGAAGATAAAAGCTCTGCAATCGAATAGAGTTCTCCCGTAGAGAGAATGGCACCCTTATCGAGGGCTTCAAAGGAGGGGTTGAGGTCTAAAACCGATGGCCTGTTCCTAGTATGTCCTAAACGAAGATACCGTTCCAATTCTTCGAGGTATTCGTGGTAATTCAAAGAATCGTCTTTGTCTTTTGCAATATAAGAAAAGCCGAAATTTTCCTTGAGTTCTTCAAAGGAGAAGAAATCCTTCAGCCGGTGGATGACTTCCCTCGTTTCTTTTTCTAAATAATTTTCTTCCATAACAGGTTCATTTTATCATAAAAGCGAAAAAAAGGATTTCTCCTCCTTCTTCTGATAAACTATTCTTTGCCAATAGGGAGCTTATACGAATGAAAACAATTGAAATCAAAGATCTTTGCAAACAGAAATACATCTCTTCTCTGACTTATTCCCCCAATGGAAACAGTCTCTGCTATTTAGTAAAACAACCTGATGAAAAAGAAAACAATTATTCTTCTAATCTCTATCTTCTAAAAGGAAAAAAGACAAAGCAGAGGACTTCTTCCTTTCCGGTTCTCTCTTTCCGTTTTTTAGATGACGAGAATATTCTCTTTGTTTCGTATCGTGACAAAGAAGACCAGGAAAAAAAGAAGGATGGCCATCCGTATACTCCTTTTTACTCTCTTCCATTAAACGGAGGAGAGGCAGAAAAGCTTTTCACCCTTCGTTTAAGCGTTCTTTCGTATGAACTTCTCGATAAATCGCATCTTATTCTCTTAGCAGATGTGGACTTAGACAAAAAAGAAGAAATGGAACTTCTTAGCAAAGACGGAAGTAGTTATACAAAGGAAATCAAATCCTCTAGGGAGGATTATCAAGAATACCATGAAGTTCCGTTTGTACTAAATGGAGCTGGAGTCATTGACCATCATCGCAGTGTTCTTTTCCTTTATGACAGGAAAAAGAAGAAATTAGAACAAGTGTCTCCCTTAGAAGCAAATGTTTCTTCCTTTGATTTTGATTCGTTCAATATCTATTACGGTGCCGAAATCCTAGAGAAAGAAAGTAACGGAAAGCAGGGTGTTTATTCTTATTCCTTAAGTGAAAAGAAAACAGAGAGGATTCTAAGACCAAGGAGGTCTCTGTTCGGACTTGTTTCTGTATCGAATAAAATCAGGTTAATTGGAACAGAAAAGAAGCGTTATGGAGAAAACGAAAATCCGTTTTTCTATACTTTAGACAAAGGATCCAAGGAACTCAAAATCATCAACGAAGCAGATGAATCCTTAGGCATACCCGTTCTCTCCGATGTTCTTCTTGGAGCTAGGAGAGGATTCAAACAAGACCAAGGATACGTTTACTTCTTTGCAACAGATCGTTATGACACACACCTCAAACGGATTGGAATCGATGGAAAAATCGAAACCATCGTTCCTTTCAACGGCTCTTTAACGGACTTTGACGTGAAAGACGGAAAGATCCGGTTTACCGGTCTCTTTGATAGGAAGCTGAATGAAGTCTATGCACTAGAAGAAAACACGAAAATCCAACTTACGAATCACAACGAAGCTTATCTGAAAGAAAAGTATGTCGGTCATCCAGAACACTTTGTCTATTCTTCAAAGGGATACGAACTCGATGGATTTGTTATCTACCCGAAAGACTATGATCCTACGAAAAAATACCCTGCTATCCTAGATATCCATGGCGGCCCGAAGTGTGCTTATGGAGTCGTTTATAGTCATGAAAGGCAGGTTATGGCTAATAAAGGCTATTTTGTTCTCTACACCAATCCTTTCGGAAGCGATGGAAGAGGAAATGATTTCGCTTATCTTACAAAATGGGGTGACATTGATTACCACAATTTCTTAGATTTTGTTGATATCTGCTTATCAAAAATCCCTTCCATTGATTCCGCAAATGTTTTCCTTACCGGTGGCAGCTATGGTGGCTATAGGTCCAATTGGAGGGAAGTCCATACCGATAAGTTCAAAGCGATTGTCACGCAAAGAAGTATTTCCAATTGGATTACAAGGTTTGGGAACGGAGACATCGGCCCTAACTTTGCTTTTGGTCAGACCAGCCATGATATTTATTCCAAGGAAGGCTTTGAGGAACTATTCAATATTTCGCCAATCAAGTATGTGAAGAACGCTAAGACTCCGATTCTCATTCTTCATTCCGATGAAGACTATCGTTGTCCGCTTGAGCAAGGAGTCCAGTTCTTTACCGCTCTCATTCATCAGAAAGTGGAAACCCAAAGGGTTATCTTCCATGGTGAAAACCATGATAGGAGCCGTGGAGGAAAACCGAAGAATCGAATTACGCGCCTTGAAAAAAGGCTTGCGTTTTTCGATGAACATAAAACCATTTAGAACATGATTTACTGTAAAATCAAAGCAGATTCCGTTAAGGCCAGCGAAATTAAAGATTTTTTCCATGCAGAAGAAATCAATGACGGGAACCATCCTTACGACTACTTTTCTATCAAAAAAGACGGAGTTGATATTCATGCTTATAAGAACCGCAAGGATATCTTTACCATCGTTTTTTCTAGCAAAGACGACGATGCCATCCACAGGGCAAACCTTTTTTCAAACGATGTTACAATAACCGATTCCAAGGAACAGGAATCCAGCAAAGAAAAAGGACCTTATTTCAAATGCTGGGAGGACCTTTCCTATCAGATTGGTTCGGATGAAGTCGGTGTAGGAGATTTTTTCGGCCCTTTAGTTGTGGTAGCTAGTTATATTACTCCGAAAGATGTTCCGATTTTAGAGCAATATAAAATCAACGATTCTAAGAAAAGGACCGATGACTATATTCTTTCTATTGGGCGATCGTTAAGGAGGAAAAGGAAATACTATTCGGTAATGGTTTCGGCGGATAAGCTTTCCTTTTTAACGAAGAATGGCTTTAATATCCATAAGACAAGGGCAAAATGCCACAATCTATGCCATAAAGGGGTCAGGGAGAAGTACTCCCTTCCTTCTTCCTTGATTGTCTATGTCGATCAATTCGCTCCCGAAAAGGACTATCGTCGCTTAGTTGGTGAGGACAGGATTGAAAACCCGGTCTATTTTCGTACCAAAGGGGAGAGTTACTACCCCAGTGTTGCACTTTCCAGTGTCTTAGCACGATACTTTTTCCTGAAAGAGTGGGAAAAGAGGGAGAAAAGATTCCAAACCAAGATACCAAAAGGCGCTTCTGCTAGGGTGGATAGAGTCTATGGAAAACTTCTGAATCAATATGGTCAGGAAGCCCTGAATCCTTTTGTGAAACGATATTTTCGCAATTACACTAGTAAAATAAAGAATTGAAGTTTATGATTTAAGAATAGGAGGAAACATAGTGAAGAACTTTCTTTTTGCATCATTGTCTTTGGTGAATGGTTTCTCCAAATATAAAGATAATCCAGATGGAAATTATAAAGGCAGGGAAGTAGAACAGAATAATACCTTTATCATTTCCGGAACCTATGAAAAAGTCAATGATATCAGGGGATTGAATGTCACCAACACCGGCACAGAAGACTACTTCTATGTTTTTGATGTGCAAAAAGATACGAAAGTCACCTATAACGGAAAAGATTCTTCTTTTGATTCCATCAAAGAAGGAGATACTCTGAAGGTATCTTATGATGGTACTGTTTCCCTTGTTTATCCTCCAAAACTGAATAATGTCACAAAAGTCGAAATCGTAGGGAAGGAAAAAGACAATGGAGACAAAGCTTAGCCTTCTGACCCGTTTGTTAGAAGAATTAGAAAGAGGTGTACCAGAAGAACAGATTCGGAGCGAATACGATGCTGCTTTTGGAAAAGGATCCCTCGATCGTTTGCTTAATCCTAGGAAAGAAGGCACCAAACGATTTGATGATAACCCGTTAGTATTAAGGGCGGAAGAGAATGGCGCCATCCGTGCATTAAGGGAAAACAGGCAGAAAGACAGGAAAAGTCCTAAAGATGATTTTCGCCTTCAAATCCTGGATGAGGAAAGGAAGAGATTAAGCGGAATTACGCTTCACTATAACAAAATCAAAGAACTTCTTCTTCCTCTTATCCCTGATCTTCCGAAAGAATCGAAGGAAGAGATTGTTTCGGACAGGGATATTGCCTTATCGGATAGGAAGAATTTTCAAACAAGACTGAAAGCAAAAGACCAAGGTCATGCTCTTGACGAAAGCTTTCAAAAAAGGATTTCGTCTTTAACGATTTGCATCCATACCGAAAACGAATACCTCCTTCCATTGCTCGATGAACGACTCAATGATTTTTCCTTGTTTTTATTAAAACAAAACAGGGATGCAAAAGGATATTTTCTGATTCGTTATTCAACAGAAAAGGGATACTAACGATGAAAGAAATCACGAACAAACATTTAGAAGGCGAACGTTCCCTGTTTCGCTGTCATGACGCATTAATTAAAGACTGTATCTTCGCTAACGGAGAATCTCCATTGAAAGAGGGACAAAATCTTTTAGTGGATGGCTGTACGTTCGATTATAAATACCCTCTTTGGTACGGAAAAGGACACGAAGTAAAGAACTGCACTTTCCATCTTAGGTCACGTTCTGGAATTTGGTACACGGACGACTCTTATTTCCATGATTTAGACATTCAAGCTCCCAAAGAGTTCCGGCGATGCAATAATATTCGCCTTGAAAATATTGTGTTTTCCTTAGCAGAAGAGACTTTATGGAATTGCACAAAAATCAAAAGGAAGAATATCCAGGTCAAAGGAGACTATTTCGGTAGGGGTTCTTCTGAAATCGAAGGGGAAGATATTCACATCGATGGAAATTATATTTTTGACGGCGGACATGATATTGTGAGGAAGAATTGCATCTTCCACTCCAAAGACGCTTTCTGGAACTGCAAAAACGTCACCCTGATCAACTGCACGATTGAGGGTGAGTACTTTGCCTGGAACAGTGAAAACATTACCTGCATTGGTTGTCACTTCCAGTCTCATCAAGGTTTCTGCTACAGGAAAAATCTCATTAGGAAAGATTGTACGATAAGCAAAGATTCGGATTTAATCTTTGAATATTGCTCTGGTCTCTCTTGCCAGATTGATTCTTGCTTAGGAATCATTAAAAACCCGATTTCCGGAAAAATCGAATGCCGATCTTATGAAGAATATATTAAAGATGATGAACGAATTGATTTAAGTCAAATCCAGGTGATTGAAAATGGGAAAATATGATTTTGAAACGGTAACAGATCGCCATAATACGGAGTCCATCAAATGGGATTGCAAGGAAGATATCCTACCTAGGTGGATTGCGGACAGGGACTACAAAGTTGCCCCTGAGATTGTCTCCGCTTTAAAAAAACGGGTTCTTCATCCTGTCTACGGCTATACGGAACCTCACGATAATTGGTATCATGCCTACAGGGATTTCTTTGAAAGACGACATAAGATCAAACTTAAAAAAGATTGGCTTCTTTTTTCTTTAGGCGTAGTCCCTACCATCTCTTCCTCTGTTCGGAAATTAACAAAAGAGGGAGATAATGTTGTTTTACTAACTCCGGTTTACAATATTTTTTATAATTCCGTACTGAATAACCACCGGGTAGTCAAAGAAGTACCTTTGCTTTTGAAGGATGGTAATTATTCCATTGATTTTCCAGCATTGGAAGACGCTTTAAAGGATGATAAAACCACAAGGAGGATTCTTTGCAATCCTGCTAACCCTGTCGGCAGAATCTGGACCAAAGAAGAATTATCGGAGATTGGACGTCTTTGCTATGAAAACCATGTGGTTGTCTTAAGCGATGAGATTCATGGCGAGATTGTAAGACCAGGACGAACCTATAACCCTTTCTTTGCCGTCAATGAAATCAACAAGAATATTTCTGTCAATGCGATCAGTGTGACAAAACCATTCAATCTTGCTGGCATCCATACTTCTGCCATCATTGTTCCAAACGAAGACCTGCGGAAGAAAGTGAATCGCCAGATTAATACCGATGAGGTGGCTGAACCAAATATTTTCAGTTGTCCGGCTGCGATTGCTGCCTTAAACGAAGGCGAAGAATGGCTTGATGAAAGGAGAGAGCATGTTTTCTATAACCGGGATTATGTTTCTTCTTTTGTTGAAAAGAACATAGCCGGGAGGAAAGTCGTTCCTGGAGATGCTACTTATCTCGTTTGGATCGATATTCGCAAGATAACGAAGGATTCTCTGATATTTGCCAAATTCCTGAAACAGGAGACTGGCCTTTGGCTGCAGGATGGCTCTGTTTATGGAAAAGGCGGAGAAGGATTCCTTCGAAGGAATGTTGCGACACCTCTTTCACTGCTGAAAGACGGGCTGAAACGATTGGAAAAAGGAACCAAAGCCTTTCAAGAAAGGGCTTTGAACACCCTATGATTCCTTTTTCCGCGCCAAGATTCGATTTCAGAGTATAATAAATCGGTTATTAAATAAACTTTTATTTTTTAAAGGAGATTCTTTCTATGCGTAAACTGTCCAGTGATGAAATCCGTGATATCTGGCTGAACTTCTTCAAAGACCATGGCCATTACATCGAGCCATCTGCCTCTTTGATTCCGAACAATGACCCGACGCTTCTTTGGATTAATGCAGGTGTTGCTGCCTTAAAGAAGTATTTTGATGGTACATTGACTCCAAAGCATCGTAGAATCACCAACGCACAAAAGTGCATTCGTACCAACGATATTGATAATGTCGGACATACAGCCCGTCACCACACTTTCTTCGAAAGGATGGGAAACTTCTCCATTGGTGATTACTTCCGTCCGGAGGTCATCCCGTGGGCTTATGAACTCTTGACCAGTGAAAAATACTATGGTCTTGATCCGCACAAGCTTTATGTCACCTATTATCCGGATGACAAAGATACCCACGACCTTTGGGTCAAGTGTGGTATTCCGGAAGAAAACAGGGTGCCTAGCCAGTCGAACTTCTGGGAAATCGGTGAAGGACCGTGTGGACCAGATACCGAAATCAACTACGATCGTGGTGAGCAATGGGATCCGGAGCATTTGGGATTGAAGCTTCTTCAGGACGACCTTGATAACGATCGTTATATCGAATTATGGAACATTGTTTTCTCCCAGTTCAATTCCGAACCTGGCAAAAAGAGAAGCGAATATAAGCCGCTCCCTCAGAAGAACATCGATACCGGTGCCGGTCTGGAACGTTTAGCCTGTATCAGGCAGGGAACGGAGACGAACTTTGAAACAGACCTCTTCAGGCCATATATTAAATACCTCGAAAGCAAATCGAAATATCGTTACGAAGGCAAATACAAGCTTGCCTACCGCGTTATTGCTGACCATATCCGTTCGATTACCTTTGCTTTAGCCGATGGTGCCGTATTCTCCAATGATGGACGTGGCTATGTTTTAAAACGTCTTCTCCGTCGTGCATCCCGTTATGCACTTACTCTTGGATTAGATGCTGGTACTTTAGCTAACCTTGTCCCGATTGTCACAAAGACCAGGGAACACTTCTATCCCTATCTTAAGGAACATGAGCAGCGCACGAGGAAGAGGATCCTTAGTGAAGAGAACAAGTTCTCGAATACGCTTAAGACCGGAGAAAAGCTCCTTTCCCAGTATCTTGCAAAAGAGGGTGATACTCTCTCTGCTGAAGATTGCTTCAAGCTTTCGGATACTTATGGCTTCCCCTTCGAGCTTACCAAGGAAATCGCTCAAGATAACGGAAAGAAAGTCGATGAAGAAGGATACAATCAGCTTTTAAAGGAAAGCAAGGAGCTTGCCCGAAAGAGCCGTGGAAACCGCGAATCTTTCGGACTTCAGTCCAAAGACAGGCTTTCCTTTGTAACTCCTAGCGAATTCGATTATGAAGATGACAAAGACTTTGAAAGCAATGTCATCGGCTTATTTGTCAACGGAAAGAAAGTCGATTCGATTGATGAAGAAGGAGATGTTGCTTTTGCCAAAACGGACTTCTATGCCCTTTCTGGCGGACAGGTTGCCGATAAGGGAAGGATTTCCTCTGCAACCTGTGAAGCAGAAGTGACCGATGTCTCGATTGCAAACCATGGCCAGCATCTGCTCCATGTGAAGGTCCTTTATGGTGAAATCAAAGAAGGAGATGTCTTCCTTGAAAAAGTCGACTGGAATCGTCGCAACAAAATTCGGAAGAACCATTCCGCAACTCATCTTCTCCAAAAGGCTTTACAGGAGATTATTTCTCCTGAAATCCATCAGGAAGGCGCCTACTATGATGATGAAAGGCTCCGCTTCGACTTCAATGCCGATGAAAAACTGAATCAGGACACCTTAGATGCCATCGAAAAGCGTGTCAACGAGGAGATCTTTGCTGGATTAGAGGTTAAAACGGAAGTCAGGAAGAAAGAGGATGCTTTAAAGAAGAATGCAAGGCATCTCTTCGGTGAAAAGTATGGTGATGTCGTCCGCGTTGTTTCCATGGGTGATTATTCCACGGAATTCTGCGGTGGTACCCATGTTTCGAATACTAAGGACATTGATTTGTTTGCGATTGCCCAGGAAGAGTCTGTGGCTGCCGGCATTCGTCGTATCACAGCTTATACGGGTGAAAAAGCCTATGAATTCTTCAAGGAAAAGCAGGGCAGGATCTTAGAGGCGGCTCGTCTTCTCAATGTCAATTCGGATAAAGCTGTCCGGAATAAGATTATTGCCAACAATGAAAACACTGCTTCTTTGAACGCTACGATCAAGGCGCTTCGGGAAGAAAGCACGAATGCTCTCTTTGGTTCCTTAGAAGCAAGCAGGGTTGAAAATAACGGACATAAGGTCTTAGTCAAGAGCTTAAAAGGCCTTACCCATGACCAACTGGATTCCTTAAGCCATAAGCTGATTGATAAATATCAGGATCTTGTTCTTTTCCTTGCTGTTGATAATGGTGAGAAGAAAGACCTTGTTGCTGCAAAGGGAAAGTCTTTGACCAATCTGAAAGCCGGAAGGATCAGGAAGGAAGCTTCCAAGCTGTTAAATGGCCGTGGTGGCGGCAGAGAAGATGTTGCTTTCGGCGGAACTTCTTCTCTTGAGAAGCTGGAAGAAGTCAAAAAGTACCTTCTTTCCCTTTAATGGAAAAGAATCTTGTTGCCCTTGATTTAGGAAAGGGTAGTTTAGGAATTGCTATTTCCCGATCGGGAAGGTTTGTCACTCCTTTGAAGAATCTTCGATTCAAAAGGATGGATTTTGATTACGCGCTACAAGAATTAAAAGAGATTCTTCGCTTCGAAAAAGTGAGTAAATTCGTTCTTGGTCTTCCTCTTTTCCCTTCCGGAGATGAGTGTGACAGGACACGGACGGTTTATTCCTTTAAGGAGAGGCTGAGGAAAGTCTTTCCTGGTATTCCGGTCGTCTTGCAGGATGAGCGTTATTCCACCTTGGAAGCGTCCTCTTACCTTCACGAAGAAGGGAAGAATTCGAAGAAGCAGCATAAGTCGATTGATGCTGCTGCAAGCTGTGTGATTTTAGAGCGTTACCTTCGTTCTATCGGACAATACGATTAAGCATACTTATTGTTTTTTCTCTTATGCCGTAATATACTGAAATCAAATATACTGAAACTAGGGGGAAGAAACATGAAAGTCAATTTAAAACCATCCACTTTGTTTTATCCGCTTCCGGTTCTTTTGATTGGAACCTATGACAAAGAAGGAAATCCAGATTTAAGGAATGCTGCTTGGGGCGGCATCTATGACACTAATAAGGTCATTCTTAGCCTTTCCGAAGCCCATCAAACGACTCTCAACATTCAGGATAACGGATATTTTTCTGTCTCGTTTGCTACCGAAGATACCGTAGAAGTTGCCGATTATGTTGGTCTTGTCTCCAAGACAACAGATAAAGATAAAAGGAAGAAAGCCAAGCTTACCATTAGGGAAGGTAACTTCCCTTGTCCTCTGTTCCGTGAACTTCCCTTGACTCTTGAATGCAAGCTCGATCACCGCGATGACAATGGCAACAGGATAGGTGAAATCCTTGAAATCGTTGCGGATGATTCCATTCTGGATGAAAAGGGCGAGGTCGATATCCGCAAACTAAAACCGATTGCCTATGATCCAAGCAAAAACAAGTATTATTCCAGGTACAAAGTCCTTGCCGATGCCTTCAAAATAGGATTCAATCTCCGTTAATGTTTGCAACTGATTTCAAACCGGTCAGGGAAAATAACCGGATTTCTCTTTACCAGAAAGAGGAGCGGGCTGCTTATCTCGAATACGAAATAAAAAACAATGTCCTGAACATCAAAAAGACCATTGTTGAAGAAAAATACCAAGGAAAGGGGCTTGCCAAGACCCTAAGGACATTAATTATTCAAAAAGCGGAAAAAGAAGGTTATTCCCTATCCGCAGATTGTTCCTACGCTGCTAACTATCTTCAGAAATACTATTCTTAAATAAAAAAAGGCGCCGTAATGGTGCCTTTTTTGTGTTACTAACAGCCTTTTCCGTCAATGGAACAGGTTTTCTTTGTATCGGTATAATAGCAAGGGAGTCCTAGGTTCTTAAGATAAGCTTCCCAATCCCTTGTCCTAGTTCCATCATCCAATATCCTTGTTGGCAAACCGATATCATGGATTTCCTTCGCATGATCGAAGAAAGGAAGAGTATCTCTCCTTTCTAAGAATTTGTGCAAAAGGCGAATATCCTTTGTGATGTCGTAGTAAACATAAGGAATCTTGTTCTTATCTAAACTAAGCGTACAGTTGTTGCAATCCGGGCAAAGATGACTTCCATAAATCTGAATCATAGTAAGAAAACCTCCGTTTCTTAGTATTTTAAGATATAAGGAACAAAGTTGCAAAAAGAACGCCCCATAAATTTGATTGCTTTTTGCGTATTCTTATATTCAAAGCATAAAAACACGCAATCAGTACCCAATTTTCCGTTTTTATATCAAGGAAGCCCTTTACTAATGAATTTCTTCTAATTTATAATTATTTCGATATTGTTGCTAATGCCATTTAGCAGCAAAAAACAGGAGGTATACAATGGCACGTTTCACTTTACCTCGTGATATCTATCACGGAAGGGGCAGCCTCGAAGCCTTATCTCATCTGAAAGGAAAAAAGGCTAGGATTTGTGTCGGTGGCGGAAGCAGGAAGCGTTTTGGTTTCCTTGCCAAAGCTGAAGAGTATCTGAAGCAAGCTGGATTCGAAGTCGAATTATTCGAAGGTATCGAATCCGATCCGTCTGTCGAAACTGTTAGGCGCGGTGCTGAAGCCAGGAGGAAGTTTGAACCTGACTGGATCGTAGCAATCGGTGGTGGTTCTCCGATTGATGCCGCCAAAGCAAGGTGGATCAAGTATGAATATCCGGAGATTACTTTCGAAGATAGGTGCAAAGTCTTCCAGTTACCGGAACTCCGTCATAAAGCTCATTTCTGCGCTATTTCTTCTACTTCCGGAACTGCAACTGAAGTTACTGCCTTCTCCATCATCACGGATTACAAGAAAGGCATCAAATTCCCGATTGCTGATTTCGAAATCACTCCGGATGTTGCCATCGTCGATCCGGAACTTGCTCACACCAGGCCGAAGAAACTTGTTGCTCACACTGGTATGGATGCTATCACCCATGCTATCGAAGCCTATGTTTCTACCGCAAATTCCAGGTTCTCCGATGCCGATGCTCTCTTAGCTGCCAAGGTCATCAAGGCCGACTTAGTTGATTCCTACAACGGAGTCAGGGAAGCCCGTGACAATGTTCACTTTGCTCAGTGCTTAGCCGGCAGGGCATTCTCCAATGCTTCTTTAGGCATCGTTCACTCTATGGCTCATAAGACTGGTGCTGCTTTCCAGGACTATGGTGCTCACATCATCCATGGTGCTGCAAATGCAAGGTACCTCCCGAAGGTCATTGCTTACAATGCAAAGGATTTAACTGCCCGTCAGCGCTATGTCGAGATTGCCAACGAAATGGGAATCTATGGCTGCACTCCTAGGGATACTGTCAACAACCTTATCAAGGTTCTCCGTGAAAGGAATGATGCCCTCAATATTCCGCACTGCATCAAGCATTACGGAAAGGATTCTTATCCGACTGAGGAAGGCTTCGTTCCGGAGTCTGTCTATCTTGAACGTCGTCATGATATCGCTGCAAATGCTATCCTTGATGCTTGCACCCTGACCAACCCGCGTAAACCTACGCAGGAAGAGAGGGAAAAGCTTCTCGATTGCGTCTACTACGATCTCCCGGTCAATTTCTAACTCTAAACCATCGCTCCTCTGGCCTCTGCCAGAGGAGTTTTTTTAATAAGCGTTTTTACGGAAATAGAAATCTTCCTATGCTAAAATAAACCCATGAAAAATCAATTTGTCTTTTTATTGTTAACCAAGTTATTAATTACCGGATGTCACAGCGGAGGATCTTCTGTTTCCACCAATTCCAAAGTCAAAATCAGTCGCTATGTCTCTCAGGTTTCGGATACCCTTCCTTATAGGATTTCCAAATCCGATCAGGGACAGACCGTCAATTATGTCGTATCAAGCAACCCCGTTGTAGAAAACGCACTTTTAAAAGATTCTACTCTTTCGATTTATTCAGATATTCGTACCTTATTCTCTGAAAAATATGGTACGAATGGTTTTCCTCAAGCAGGTCTTTTTATCAAGAAATCTTTAGCGCAAGATAGGTCAAAGAGCGCTGATATTCTTTCTTTTCTTTCGACGGTTGATTCCACAATCGCTGCCTTGGAATCGAATCCGGAATCTGTAAAAAGCCAAATCGATGAAGCGATGCCAAATCTTGAACAGCAGACAAGCAAATTCGGAATGACTACCAATCTTATTCTGAACGTACAAAAGGATAGTAAGAACGGGTTTGGATTCCTTGATAAGAAAAAACAACCCGACCATTATGAGTATGAAAAAATATTCACAACGCTTTCGATTAACATAGACTATAAGAATTTTTCATCGTATTACTATGCTCCCTATTCAACCAGCACTACTAGTTCCTTGAGCTTTCAGATTGCTTCCCCTGTTGGTGCGCCAAGCCTGGCTTTTTCCGCTTTTGCTTCGGATGATAAATTCATCACGGAATCCCCAAATCTAATGAAAGCCGAATTTGCGAAAGGTGAAAAAGATTTCCTTATTTTTGACTCAATAAACGGCAGGAAGCTCTGCGAAGATAAGTATGAATTTGTCTCCATGGTAACCTATGGAAATCTTTATGTTATCTCCCTAGGAAATGATTCCGATGGAATCAGGAACGAAGGAGATTATGTTGTTAGCTATGGGGAAGGACTGATTCCGGACCTTGTTTTCAAATCCGTTTACGGTGTGAAATGAAGAAGAAAGTCCCTTTACTGAATAAATATATCGCTTCTGTTTTAGGGATTCTTTTCGCAATCTTTCTTTATGAAAGGGTCTATCTCAGCACCAAGGGTAAGTTCCTTCCTGAGTTCTTCTCTGCTTTCGGCGAGTCTTTTCTTAGGCTAGGAAACCTGCCTTTCCTTGTATCTTTCGGATATTCCTTTCTCCGTTCTTTGATAGGATTAGGAATCAGCTTGATCCTTGGATTCATCCTTGGCTTATTTTCAGGATATTATTCTAATAGGAAACGATTTCTTTTTCCGATAAGGTCAATCAGGCGTTCTATTCCAAGGATTGCCATTATTTTCCTTCTTTCCCTCTATGTACCATCTTTCTATTATGCTGTAGTCTTCCTTCTTTGTTTTCCAATCAGTTATGAAGCAAGCTCAGAAGGATCCGAAAAAATTAAAGAAAAATATGGAAAGCAGTTTTTATTAGACGGCAATCAAAAGGGAAAAGTCTTTTATAAAATAATGGTTCCTCTATCAGTTCCCTATTACGGCAGGGGAATTCTTCAATGTTTCGGTTTAGCCTTTAAAGCGGAAATAATGGCAGAAACTTTCAGTTATAAAAGTGATTTTATTGGCTTAGGTAAAGAGCTTTACTTATCCTATCAGATGGCAGATTTCACCAAATTGACAGAAATTGTTATTCTTTTGATGATAGTACTGATTCTTTCGGATATGCTTTTAAGCCTATTCAAGAAGAAATTGGAAATTAATATCTCGTAACTTACAAAGCCTCTCTTGATCTTTGTTTTTTGAAATATTAGCATTACATTTTCCATTAAATATAATTCAAAAAAAGAGGAACAAAGACATGGATTTTTTATCTATGGTTGAAGCGGCCGGAAGGATTCTATTATCTTATCCTACTGTCCAGCATGAATATGCAAATTCACATCCTTCTTCTTTGAGACTACGGACTCTTATAACTCTTTCTGTAGCCAATGGAATTTATAGGTATGAAAATAAATAGGAAACTATTAGCTATACTTGCACCTGTATTCCTCATTTCAAACGAAAAGACCAGTATTATAAAAAGCCACTATATTGTAAACAATACAAAAAACGAAGCTTATTTTCAGATTGAATATACTCTTTCCAAGGAAAGAAATGAGACTCCACACCCAATCAGACTGCTTGCCAGGCCTAGTCTAATCTCGAAACAAGAAACACTAAAATTCGAATCTTCATACCAAAACGATTACCTTTCCCTCTTTTTTCAAAAAGCACAATCTAGTTTTGAAACCGATAAATATTCTAAAGAATTAATCGGTTTCTACAATACACTTGGACTGCCGGAACAAGAGGATCTAAGTTTCAGCAAAAATATAAAACCAATGACCGAAATTATTGATGTGGATGGAACGGAAAACAAATATGGAGTCTATGTACCAGTTCTTTATAGCTATACTTCTACCATCTATAAGATTTCTTTTACTTCACCCAATGCAACATCAAGGGAAGAAAAGAAGATCATAATGGAAGTAACAGATTCTTGTTTCTGTAAAGTTGAATACTTTGAAACACTAGATTCTTATAACGAATACAGGGAGTCTAATAATTTAAAATGAAAGCAAAAACATTATCACTTATAGCTGCCTTTTTATTATTTTCCTGTAAGCAGAAGATAATTTTTCCTCGCCTAGAAATGCCTAGGATCAAATCCGGAGCAAATTACTATTCTTCCATACGATTAAAGAAATCCTATAATTGCTTTTCTCTTCCTTTACTTACAGACAAGAAACTAGAAAAATCAGATATAGAACAAGTCCGGCTTGATAATCATCCAATCGATGAATATGAACTGATTAAAGTCACGGATACGGATGATACTAAATATTTCCTAGATTTTAATGTTAAAGAAGAAAGTAAATACGAAAAGCTTGAAATACAAATAGGAAACAAAAACTACGAATACCCTGTCAATTTAGTAATTGAAGATGAAAAACAATATAACAAGGAATATACCTTGTCATGTAAAGAAATAAAAATAGAAAAGGAATATGGTCTGACTTCTTTTACAGCTTTTTATAACAGGAAGTTTTCAGATCCAATTGAGCTTGATATAAAAAACAAAGATGGATACGAATTGCCACAGTACAAAGGCAGTGCCCAGCTTTTGTTTAATAACATACCAATGGAAACAATGGATTCCACTGTCGAATTAGAACCAGGCAAAGAATATACGCTTAAATTAAGCTTCTATGAAAACGAAACTACCTATTATTTCGATGAAAACCTTATTTTCCATGTAAAAGACATAACGAATCAGGAAGAAGGAGCAATCAGTCTAAATAGTTCACAATCGAATCGGTATTCAACAATAATAACAGAACTCTTTTCATAATAAAGAATAAAAGCCTCGCTCTCGCGAGGCCTATTTTTTAAATGGGGCGGGTACAGGGATTCGAACCCTGGCATGGACGGTTCACAGCCGTTTGTGTTAACCACTTCACCATACCCGCCATAGAGAAGCCGGATTTCTCCGGCTGATAAACAGATTAGAGCTTACGGTTGTAGAATTCGATGACCTGAGTTTCATCGATTTCAGAAGTAAGTTCGCTACGCTCCGGTAAACGGGCGAAGGTACCTTCCTTCTTGTTGAAATCGACAGTGACATATCCAGGAATAGACGGCTTCTTATCGATGTTTTCCTGAACGATCTTTAAGTTCTGGCTAGCTTCCTTGAAAGAAATGACATCATTGACAGAAACTAAGTAAGACGGAATATCAACCTTCTTGCCATTAACTAAGATATGGCCATGGTTGACAAGCTGACGAGCCTGACGACGGGTAGCAGCGAAGCCCATACGATAAACAAGGTTATCGAGACGGGATTCAAGAGTCTGGAATAAAGCAACACCAGTCGGATGATTCTTATCAGCCTTAGCAATCCTGAAGAAGCGACGGAACTGACGTTCGCTTAATCCATAAGTGAAACGAAGTTTCTGCTTTTCAGCAAGCTGCTTTCCGTATTCAGTTTTCTTCTTCGGATGAGCATCAGCGTGCTGACCAGGAATCTTATCCTTGTGTTCGCCGTTGAGTTCGACTCCAGTTCCTAAAACAGAATAACCTAATCGACGAGAGACCTTCCAAACTGGTCCAGTGTAACGAGACATGTTCAAATTCTCCTTTCCGTTACGATGCAAACGGTAAGAGCGGAAGTCCATTTATCCCGGATGAGAATCTTTCACCTTTAATAGCTAGGCTACTTAATTGGATTTCATCGGACGGATAACTACTGCCGTGCTACGAATGCAAGGGATAGTATACAGATATTTACGACAGACTGCAAGAGTTTTCTTTAGTTTTTTGATGGGACTTCCGTTTGATTTCATTATCCGGATGACAGAAGAACCAACCGATGATTATTATACCTGTAAATTTGCTTTTTTTGTATTAAAATAATTAGGCACAATTTCGCTATTTAATATTGTTACTAATGATTTAGGAGGCGGACAATGAGCTACGATTTCAACAAAGTCGAAACCAAATGGGAAACCATATGGGAAACAAATCAGATCTATAAAACAGATTGCTATGATTTTTCTAAACCTAAATTCTATGTCTTGGATAGGTTTCCTTATCCTTCTGCCGTTGGACTTCATGTCGGACATGTTGAAGGCTATACAGCAACGGATGCATTAGCACGAAGGAAGAGAAGGCAAGGATTTAACGTTCTCCATCCTATTGGATTTGATGCATTTGGTCTTCCGGCCGAACAGTTTGCTATCAAAAATAACAAGAATCCTGCCATCTATACCAATCAGAACATCGATAATTTCCGCCGTCAATTAAAACGGTTAGGTTTCTCTTATGATTGGGACAGAGAAATTAAGACCAGTGATCCGGATTATTATAAATGGACCCAGTATATCTTCCTGAAAAGGTATGATAAGGGTCTTGCTTATGAAGATTTCCGCTTAGTCAATTGGTGCCCTGCTCTTGGCACTGTTTTATCCAACGAGGAAGTTGTCGATGGCAAGAGCGAGCGTGGCGGCTTCCCGGTTGAACGTCGTCCTAGGAAGCAATGGGTTTTGAAAATCACCGCTTATGCGGATAAGCTTCTTTCTTCCCTGAATACAATCCAGTGGCCTCAGTCCACTTTAACTAGGCAGAAGAACTGGATTGGAAAGAGCACGGGTACCGAAGTTGATTTTAAAGTCGTGGATTCCGATAAGATTATCAAGGTTTACACGACTCGTGCAGATACACTCTTTGGCTGCACCTATATTGTTCTTGCACCGGAACATCCATTGGTCAAAGTTCTTACTACCAAAGAACAACAGGGCGCTGTAGACGAATACTTAGCCAAAGTGAAATCAAAGTCCGATCAGGAACGTACCGATGGTTCGAAAGAGAAGACCGGTGTATTCATCGGCGCTTATTGCATCAATCCAATCAATAACACAAAGGTTCCGGTCTATATTGGAGACTATGTCCTTGCCACATATGGCGATGGTGCCGTTATGGCCGTTCCTGCCCATGATCAGCGGGATTATGATTTTGCAAGGAAGCATAATCTTCCGATTATCAAGGTCATCGAATCCGATGTTTCCAAAGCTGCCTATGAAGGAGATGGTGAACATATCAATTCCTCCTTTGCAGATGGGAGGAATAACAAAGACGCTAAGAAAGCAATTACCGATCAATTAGTTGAGTCCGGATGCGGAAGATATAAAGTCAGGTATAAGCTCCGCGATTGGCTCTTCTCTCGTCAACGTTATTGGGGTGAACCGATTCCGGTTCTCCATAGGGAAGACGGCACGACTAAGGGTGTCCCTTATGATCAGTTGCCTCTGGTTCTTCCGGAAAGGTCCGATTATAAGCCGGCCGGTGATGGACTTCCTCCGCTTGCGAAAGAAAAAGACTGGGTCAACACCACCTTTAACGGACAGAAAGCTCAGCGTGAAACCAATACAAGGCCGCAGTGGGCTGGTTCTAGCTGGTATTATGCCCGTTACATCGATCCGCATAATAAGAATGAAATCGGTGACAAAAAACTGCTTGATCATTGGCTCCCGGTCGACGTCTATGTTGGCGGTGCTGAACATGCCGTTCTTCATCTTCTTTATGCTCGTTTCTGGCATAAGTTCCTCCATGACGAAGGTATCTTCAAGTCCGAAGAACCTTTCCAGAAACTCTATCATCAGGGATTGATTCTCGGTCCGGATGGACAGAAGAGGAGTAAATCCTTAGGCAATACCGTTTCTCCGGATGATGTCATCAAAGAGTATGGTGCGGATGCCCTTCGTTTCTACGAAAGGTTCAAAGGACCGGTCGATCAGTCTAGGCCTTGGTCACCCGATGGACCAAGAGCTGCAAAGCGCTTCTTAGATAAATTCTTCCGTCTCTATGATGATGAGGAATTCGTCTCAAAGTGGACGGACGAAGAAAACGAAAGCCTTGAGTTTGTTTATGCAACAACGATTAAGAAGTGCACGAACGACTATGAAATCCTCCATTTCAACACTGGTATCTCTCAAATCATGGTCTGCGTCAATGAATTCTATAAAGCAGACAAGCTTCCGAAGAAGAGGCTTTTAGGATTAGCTCAGCTTAGGGCTCCGATTACTCCTCATCTTGCAGAGGAGTGCTATTCGAAATTAGGTTATGAAGGAGTCATCGACTTCGTTAAGTGGCCAAGTGCAAACGAAGATAAGATTTCTGCACGTCCTGTCACTTACGCAATCCAGGTCAATGGAAAGCTCCGTTCCACCATTGAGTTCAAGAAAGATGCAACTCCAGAAGAACTGGAAGAGCTTAAGAAACTGGCTTTAAATGACCCGAAAGTCACTCCGTTCTTAGCAAATAGGACAGTCGTTAAAGTTATCGCTGTCAAAAACAAGATTGTCTCTATTGTTGTAAAGAAGAATTCTTAATTCGAAGGAAAAGAGAGGCAGAAAAATTCTGCCTCTTTTTTATGGAAAAACCAAAGAAATCAATAAAAGCTATCCTATAATTCAAAGAATTTTAAAGCAGATGTCTACTATGCTTCCACTCAAGAGGATGGTCAGAATAGGTGATTCTAGAAGGCAACGAACCCTTGAAATCAGCAACAATCTATTCTTCCGAACCATAAGAAAAACCTCCCTTTGTTGATGCGAAGGGAGGTTTTCCTTTGTGTGGATGGTTACCTAGCTAAGGAACCCATCGGGTCCCAAGGTTCCAATTCAATCGGATCGGATTCATAGGCAGCAAGTTCTTCAGGAGTAAGATATTTCTTGTTGACAACAACCTGGTAAACATATTCATCGAACCAAGAGTCATCCATCGTGAAGAAGCCTTCATGTCCGAAATCAGTTCCCCATGAATTCTCTACTTTCCAACGATTCGGCTTATCATTTACAAGATTCACGCCCGTAAGAGTCCTAGCATGAGTCAAACAAGATTCTCCGTAATCGAGACGTTCTGCTTTACTCCTATGAAAGGAAGTAGAGAAGAGATCTTCTACATCATAAGCATGAGGAGAGAGCAAACCATTGTCTCTCGTAGAGCATTGTCCGACATCACTGCCAAACCAAACAGCCTGCTTGTCTTTCCTTTGAGCAAGAGCAAGTCGCTTCAATTCCTCGATGGGAAGATTAAGATAACGTATCTTCTTTCCACCAACGACATTGCCAAGATACTTGACAGTAAAGGAATGCCTATAAGGTTTGTCTTTCGTAGGAGCGTTGATAACAGAAACATAATCCGAAAGGTTCCTCTTAACATATTTTTCGTAGAATTCTTTTGGAGTCGAATGGATGGAATGGAAGATTTCCTCCCGTTTGGCATTTGGTTTTTCGTAGTATTCGTAATCGAATTCAACAGGCGGTTTTCCAAGGCAGATTACAAGCCTAGAAAAGATCTCATTAAGCCTTTTCTCTTTCCTAGAAAGTAATTCATCAAGAGTAGACCCCTGTTCAAAAGTGGAACGGAGAACATTAGCATCTTTTCTAAGCTTTAAAGTAATGTATTTATCAAGGTCAGCAGTATGACTAGAAGAATAAGTTTCCGGCCTTGCTTCTTTCGGACAGATTCCGTATTTTTCCGTCAAGGAAACAAACCTATCCCATTGTCCGCCATCACCGATTGGGTCCTTAAGAAGGAAACTAACAAGACGAGAAGAGAGAGGCAAGGATAAGGTATCTAGGATGTTCCTTAAAAAGAAATTGGATTTTTCAAGTTTGTCGAAGAACAAAGGATAGTTCTGAGAGAGTTCCCTGTTCTTGATATTCAGGTTTTTCCTGACTTCAAAACGCCTGACATTGGTTGCTGCAAACATCCAGCAACGGCCAGAACGCATCTGATTTGTCGGCTTGCCGCCTTCGACTTCTAAGGAGAAGGCAGGAACTAAAGTACGAGGAAGATAGGGATTGGTACAGGCTTCTTTGATTCCGACTCTTGACACAGAGCACTCTTTGACAGAGTTTTCTTTTTTGTTTTGATATTCCTGCTGGAAGGAAGAAAGAAGGGAAGAGGAAATTTCTCCTTTTTCCATTATTTCCTTTCCTTCCATAAAGTATTAAACGGAAGAGTCTCAACAGGCTTAGACTCTTCAAACTTCTTTACGATTTCCGGATTGATATATTTCTTATTTACAAAGACTTCATAGACATACTCATTAAACCAGGCATCATTCCTGATATAGTAGCCCTTCTTACCATTCTCGTCTCCCCAAGAATTCTCAACCTTCCAGCGATCCGGAGATTCTTTGTCATCCAGATTGACACCAGTAAGAGTCCTAGCATGGTTGCAGAAGGAAGAACGATAAGTAAGACGGCCAGATTTATCAAGTAAAGGACGGAGAGAGAAAAGTTCATCGGTTTTGATGATTCCTTCGGCAAGATAACCGTCTTTCCGCCTAGACTGAGCAAGGACATCACTACCGAACCAGATAACATCGCCGCCTTTTAAGGATTCAATGCAGGCCTTCTTCAGTTCGGAAAGAGGAACGTTGAAAAAGACAACCGGGTCGCCGCCAATGACATTATTGACATATTTGCAAGTATAGGACTGATACCTTTCCCTTCCTTCGATTGGGGCATCGCAGAGAGAAACATAGTCATCCAAATCAACACCGATATAGTTATCGAAGAACTGTTTTGGAGTCCTCTTATCCAAACGATGGAATTTATCATCTTTATCTTTATATTCGAAGACAAAATCCTTTACCGGTGTACCGATTGAAATTTCAAGGACACGATAGATTTCATCTAGCCTGCCTTCCTTCCTAGTACGTAGAACGTTTTCCTTTGTTCCGTTCTTGACAGCCTCACGGATTTCTTTCCTATCGCGTGCTAACAGAGAAGTCAGAAGAGTATTGAGCTCGTTGGTTGCGGTGCTGACGGTGCGATCGGGCATAAAGACAGAGGGAACCACGCCGTATTTCTTAACGAGGTTCGTAAACCTTGTGAAATGGCCTCCATCACCGATTCCGCTATCCAGAAGGAATACATTGAGACGGGAGTCAAATGGTTCACCTGCAAGTTCCCTGGCACGTTCTAAAAAGAAATTTGCTTTTTCAAGCTTATCATAGAACTGAAGATAAGCCTGGCTTAATTCGATATTCTTGACATTCAGTTTCTTCCTAAGAATAACGCGGAGGACATTGAGACCCGCAAACATCCAGCAACGTCCAGAAGAACGCTGATTGGTAACATCTCCGCTGTTGACATCAACAGAGAAAGTGTTAATCCTTTCCCGCTGGGTCTTTTCATCAATAGCCGAATTGACAATGCCGTTCTTTAAGACAGCGCGCTGGGCAACGAGGTTCTTTTCTTCTTTGTTGAAGTCGTCTTCGAAATTCTTAAGGTCTAATTCCCGGATAACGTTTTCCATAGTAGAAATTCTCTCCTTTATTTGTTATGGTTTGAAATCAACATGAGATTATATACCAAATAAAAAGAAAGGCAAAAAAGAAGAAACGGAATCGCACTTGCTTTTCTGTTTTCAAAGGAAAAACAAGAATAAAAAGCGCTTACTTTTTTGGTTTTTTTCTTCTCTTTCCCTATAATAATTTCAGAAACTATGGAATCAAAAGAAAAGAATATGAGCCCAAAGACAACGATCCGCAATAAAGAAGAAATTCTCCACATCCTCGATAAGTCCTATCGTTTTACTCTTGTCCATCCAATCACCCGGGCAAGGAAAGAATTTGACAGGCTGAAGGAGAACCAAAAAGTCTTGATTGATTTTGATTTCACTCCTTCTAGCTATTTTTCACTGTTCTTCTTCTTGAAATTGAGCTGCTATTCTTCTTTTCATCCAGAAATCTATGTCCTATACCGGGCAGTATATAAAGTTCCTACGGATGAAAGAAGGGATGTATTCGTCTTCCTTAAAAATCTTGGGATACAAAAAGACCATATAAGAAATGCTTATCGTCACGCAAGAAATCCAAGGAATGATTTGCTCGACTTTGCGAAAGAAGAAAATATTCATTATATTGTATCCAATGATACGAACGATGACCTTATCAATTCCTATAGGTATCGTTTTTTAGTACAAGGTATTCTTCAAGGTACTCTCCCTAAGGAAAGGGTTGAAGAAGAAAACTACTCTGCTATTTTGATTCGCCCTTTTAGGTACATCAAAGAAAAAGACATCCTACGCTTTTTAGATGCTCTTAACATCCATTACGTTTTCTCTCCAAAGTTCCGGTTAGAAAAAGAAACCGCTCAGCTTTTAGACCGGTTAGAAAAAACCTACTCTCCTTTTACAAAGCCGAATGTTCTGAAAAGCAGGAGGAATGTCTGCCCAGAGAAGATTCTCGGATATGAAATAGACGGAAAAGAAGTCTCTTTCCTTGATAGTTATCAAAAAGCCGGTCTTGAAAAAGATAAGAAAATCCAGGCTTCCAAACTAGAAGAAAAGGCCTTATCGAAGGCTGAAAAGGAGCATCGACCCCTTACAATCGATGAAACGTACAAAAACTGTTAGACTTTCCCTTACCAAAGGTAAGGAAAAGAAAACAGGTTTATGATAAAATATTCCTATGAAAAAATCGCTCTTTGTTCTGATATCCCTTTTCCTGCTACCTTCCTGCGCGAAAAAGCTCTCTTCGGACTTAATTAACCAAGACAGAGCTTCTTTTAGGGCCAGGGATAGCAGTGCTTTTGTTTCTTCCTCGGATTCTTCCCTTCCTTTCTCTTCGGAATTCATTAGGAACCAAAGCCAAGGAGATTACTTGTACACTTTTAACTGCTTTGACTTCAAGAAGACAAGGGAAGAAGTACGAAGGATGATTTCACCCGACGAAGGAAAGAGTGTCTTCTTCATCGGATACGACTCTTCCTATACTTTGCTCAGTGAAGGAACCAGCAACAAAGAAAAGAGAGAAGTCAAAGCCATTGGCATCCACTTCTCTTCCACTGTTGAAATCACTTCCTGCAGAGCTAGGAGGAAAACAAAAGACGTGACGTTCTATTTCACATGTTCTAGGAGCAAATAACAAAATGGATATCCTAAATCAGATTGCAATCGAGCTGAAACTAAATCCTGTCAATGTCAAAAAAGCCGTCGAACTTTTAGACCAAGGAGATACGGTTCCTTTTATCGCCCGTTACCGTAAAGAGGAAACCGGCGGCCTTACCGATGAAAACAGGCGTGATATTGAAGAAAAGCTTCTCTCTTATCGAAACCTCGAAGACCGAAAAAAGACTGTCCTCAAATCTTTGGCGGACCAGAAAATCGAAGATCCAAAGCTTTTAGAAGAAATCGATAAGTGCAGGACAAGGGCAAAACTGGAAGATCTCTATCGTCCCTATAAGCCCAAAAAGACAACACGTGCCAGCAAGGCAAAAGCTGCCGGACTGGAACCGCTTAGCCAATACATCAGGACAGATAAAACCGGCCAACTCGAAGAAGAAGCCGGAAAGTATCTTTCGGAAGCATATCCAACCAAAGATAAGGCAATCCAAGGCGCCCTGGATATTCTGGCTGAGAAAATCTCAGACAATCCGAATTACCGTTTCTTCAGGAAGAACCTTGTCAGGAAAGAAGGATATCTCACTTCCACAAAACTGAAAGATGCTCCGCTCGATACTTTTGACAACTATGAGAATTACAGCAAGAAAATCTCTGAGCTGAGAAGTTACAACGTCCTTGCTATCAATCGCGGTGTAAACAAAAAGTGCCTAACAAAGAAATTCGTTTTCCCGGATGAGAAAATCATAAATAATCTCGAGACTTTTGAATTGCCAAGCAATTCTCCTTATGAAAAGAGGCTGAAAGAAAGGATTCAGGATAGTTATGACCGTCTGATTTCCCCTTCTGTTTCCAATGATATTTTTTCTTCCTTGAGGGATCAAGCGAGCGATGACTCGATTCAGGAATTCAAATCCTCTCTTCGTGCGACTTTGTTAGTACCTCCGCTTAAGGGACGCCGCATCTTAGGATTCGATCCTGGCTTCACCCACGGCTGCAAGCTTGCCTTCATCGATGAAAATGGAAAAGTCTTAGATACTTATGTTTTAAAAGATCCGTTCCATTCAAAGACAGGAGAAGCTAGGGCAGTTTCCGATTTGAAACGACTCAGGCTCAAAAACAAGACCTTTACCGTAGCACTTGGTAATGGAACCGCTAGCCGGGAGAGTCTTGCTCTGCTTCAGAGAAGGAAGAAAGAAATTCCGGAACTTTCCTCGATGGAAATTGCCATTGTCTCGGAATCTGGCGCTTCCATCTGGTCTGCTACGAAACAGGCCCAAAAGGAATTCCCTGATTATGAACCAAACCTCCGTTCTGCTGTCTCCATTGCCCGCAGAAGGCTTGATCCACTCGCTGAGCTTGTGAAAATTCCACCGGAATCCATCGGTGTCGGACAATATCAGTACGATATCGAGAAGAACAAACTGTCTTTGGCCTTAAAAGGCGTCGTGGAAGACTGTGTCAACTATGTCGGTGTCAATTTGAACCAAGCTTCTGCTTCCCTGCTTTGCTATGTTTCTGGCATCAGCAGCAAGGTTGCCGACTCCATAGTCAAATACCGGGATGACAACGGACAAATCACTTCTCGAAAGGAATTACTGAAGATTCCGTATCTTGGACCAAAAGCCTTTGAAAACTGTGCCGGCTTCCTCCGTATTCCGGAAAGCAAAGAGCCTTTGGATAACACTGCCGTCCATCCGGAATCCTATCCGATTGCAAAAGCAATCAGGAAGGAATATCAAAAGGGCTCCGAAGAGGAGACAAAAGAGGCACTGAAGTCTCTTTCTCAGCAAGACAAGGAAAAGCTCTGCTCTTCTCTCTCCGTTGGAAGGCCGACTCTAGAAGATATTCTTAAGGAATTGATTCAGCCTAGCCGTGACCCTCGTCTGGAAGCAAAAAGCGCAAAGCTTCTGGATGGAGTCAACGACATCAAGGACCTGAAGGTCGGAAGGATTAGGGAAGGAACGATCCGCAATGTCACTGGATTTGGTTTCTTTGTTGATATCGGCGTTGAAATCAATGGCCTAGTCTATTTGACTGAAATCCGCAATGGAAGAGTGGATGACCCACATCAATACGGAAAACCGGGTGACATTGTTAAAGTCAAAGTCATTAATGTCGATTTACAGAGAAAGCGAATTTCTCTCTCAAGGAAAGGAGTATAGAATTATGGAAAACAACAGCTATTACGAAGATAAGACTTCGGATAAGGGACTCATTGCTATTTCAGAAAAGGTGTTTGTCCAGATTGCCAATGATGTCCTAAGTGAACTCAGGGAAGAAAAGAAAATTGCTTTTTCTCTGGAATACGGAAAGAAAAAGGGATATATCCGGGCAGAGATTACGAAAAGCAATAAGGTTACGATCTCTGTCGGAATTTTCCTTCCTGTCGGACAAGATACAAAAGTCCTCAGCGATATCCAAAAGGAAATCTATGATGAAGTTTTCGAAGCAACCGAAATATCGTCTTTGAAAGTCGATAGGATCCTGCTTGGATGCTATCCGGTAAAATAGGATGAAAGATATCAGCAAGGAACGCTATAGGAAAAGGCGGAAAAGATACGGGTATCTTTTCGTCGTACCGAGGATTATTGCTATCTTCTGCTTTGTAGGTCAGATTTTAGTCCAGTCATCCCTGAAATTCGACAAAAGGGACACTTCTCGGTATGTCGATTCCAGGTCCTCTTTATCAAGGCTCTTCTCCTCTTCCTCTCTGACAGCAAGGTGTCTTAGCGGGAAATTCGATTTAAAGCTTCTTTATTCCTCTTCCGCAGTTGTCACTATCGCGATTGGCTTATTCAGGGTCTTCGCTTCTTACTTTGCCGGAAAGGGAAAAGGAAGATTGCTCTTCTTTGCAAGGATTGTCGAAGCGCTTGATAGGCTAAGGCTGATTCCCTGCATTATTCTCTCTTTAAAAAGGACATACCCTCTGACTAGGAGTCTTACGGATTTCCTCGTCAACGGAATAACCCACGTCCTTGCCTTAGCCCTGCTTATCTACTCTCAGTTTGTAGTAAAGGAAATCCATACATACGAAGTCAACAAAGGAGACATCAAAGAATGAACGAAGAAATCAAGAAAATGAAATCGTATACAAGAAGAGATGAACGAAGGAAAACAAGGCAGGCTCTTTATCAGGTCATCAGGTTTCAGGAAAAGAACGAAGACTATGATGCTACGGAGATTATCTTAAATAGGTTCAATGTCAAATCCATCGACCTTGTGCCTCCTTTCTCTAGGCTTCTCTATGTCACCGCGTTAGATCATTACGATGATATTAAGAAAAGGATCTCGGAACACCTCAGGAACTGGACTTTCGATCGTATCGACGAGGTCCTGAAAGGACTTCTTTTCAGGGCTATCAGCGAAGGTTATTATGTTCAAAGAACCCCACGAAAAGTCGTCATCAACGAAGCTGTTAATCTTGCAAAGGACTTCCTCTCCGAAGAGGACTATAAATTCGTAAATGCCCTCTTAGACAAAGTCCTCCCAAACTATGTTCCAAAAGCCTAGTTCCGCTTTTTCTGTCAGCCAGCTTTCCACGATTCTAAAGCAGTGTTTTGAAAACCCTGCTTTCAAGGGAATCTCTGTTTATGGTGAAGTCTATTCCATCAAACCAGGACGATTCACCTACATTGACCTTGGCGACCAGGGCATCAAGGAAACGAACTCTCCTCTTCTGAAAGTAGCTAGGAGCTACTATTACACAAGTGATGTTCCTCTAAACGAAGTCAAGATTGGAGATGTCGTCTGTGTAAAAGGGGATTTAAGTTACTATCCGCATGGCTCTTCCTTGACCTTTTGGGCAAAAGAACTGACAAGGGTGCAGTCCCAGTCGGGGAAAAGTCTTCTCAAGAAGCAGGAAACTCTCAAAAAGCTAGAAAAATTAGGCTATTTAAAAGAAGAGAGAAAGCTTCCGATTCCACGTTTCTGTCAAAGCGTGGCAATCATTACCGCCAAAGAAGGAGCTGCCTATCAGGATAGGTTAAAGACCCTTCATAGGCGCTTTCCGGTATCAACAGTGTTATTTCCAAGTATTGTTCAAGGCGAAAACGCCGCGAAAAGCATGGTAAAAGCCTTGGAAAAAGCAAAGAAAGGAAACTTTGATGTCATCCTCCTTGGTCGAGGAGGAGGCTCTAAAACCGACTTGAGCTGCTTTGATGATGAAACTTTAGCTCTATCCATTGCGACTTCTAAGATTCCCGTTATTACCTGTATTGGACATACGATAGATGTTGCCATAGCAGACCGGGTATCTTCCAAACAGGCAATTACGCCGACAGAAGGAGCCAGTCTTATCAATCCAAGCAGGGATGAAATCCAACAAGAACGGCAGTCCTTTGAAGAAGATCTCAGCAATCGTTTTACCCAGGTTCTAAGAAGTTATGCTAGGAGGAATGAGTCTTACCGTTCCAGACTATCTGCCTTATCCCCTTTTAACCGGATCAAAGAGAAAAAAAACAATTGGAAAAGGTCTTTCCTTGCTAGGAAGCAAGCCTTTGCTAAGACTTTGAAAGCCAAAGAAATTGCGAATCAAAGGTACGCTTCTTCTCTTTACAAAGACTTCTCTGCTATGCTTAGGAAGAAGAGAACAGAGCTAGAGAATTTCAATCGTATTCTCTCTCTTTATGATCCAAGTCAGATAAAAGACAAAGGATATGCAATCGTCTTAAGGAATGGAAAGAAAATTACTTCTGCAAAGCAATTAGTATCTGGGGATAGGATTGAAATCACTTATCCGGATGGAAATAAAAAAGCAGTCGTGAAAGACTAGGAGGAAAAAATGAAGAAAGCCAGTGAACTTAAGAAGCTCTCTTACGAAGAGCTTGAAAAAGAAGAGGAAGAGACCCTGAAACAATTAGGCGAGGATTCTCTTGCCTTAGATAAGGCTAACGAGCTTTACCAGTATGGAAAGGCCGTTCTGAAAGAAAGGGATAATCGTCTTTCTGCTTTAGAGAAAAGCGTAGAAGACAAAGTTGACGGAGAGAGGGAATGAGGAAACGCGACCGGAAATCCTTGTTGACTTATTCCAAAGAAGAGCTTGATAAGCTTTCCTTTGAGTTGAGAGGAGAGATTTTGGATGCTGTCATCCATAATGGAGGGCATCTTTCATCGAATCTTGGAGCAACGGATAGGACCATTTCCCTTCTGCGTGCTTTTGACCCTTTTTATGATGATATTCTATTCGATGTCGGACATCAGACTTATGCTTATAAGCTCTTAACCGGCCGAAAACTATATCATTTAAGAAAGACCAATGGTCTTTCTCCTTTTAGCCTAAGAAGCGAAAGCAAAGCCGATCAATACGATAACGGACATGCTGGAGACTCTCTTTCAACCGCAATGGGAAGGACAAGGAGGAAGAATGCCGAGAAGCGGGACACTTACACAGTCGTCGTTATCGGCGATGCCAGTCTTTTCAATGGCAGGGCAAGGGAAGCTCTAGAGCAGCTTTCCAGAAGGAATCTAAAACGATTAATTATCGTTTTAAATGATAATGGAAGGTCTATCGGTGAAAATAAAGGTTCCTTTGCAAAAGAATATCTTCCGTTAAGAAAAGACTTTTCGGATTTAAAGGACTCTTCTTTGCTTTTGGAACTGCCAAGAGAAGAGAATCAAACATCTCTTAAAGAAGAAAAGGACAGTATATTCTCCCATTTCGCCTTACCCGTCATCGGACCTGTCCAAGGACATAGTTTCACTGCCAGGGAAGACGCCTTCAAAGAAGCCAAGCAAAAAGCTTTAACTGGCCCTGTTCTAGTCCATCTAAGGACAATCAAAGGCTATGGTTATTCAAAGGCTAGGAAAGACAAGGAAGGCAAATACCATTGTGTCGAAAAAGACTTCGATAAGGAAACGGATACTTGTTACCCTCTTTCCGAAAAAAAGAAGGAATTCCTTTTGAACGAAAGGAAAAAGAAGAAAGATATCTATGTGATAGCTCCAGACTCCATTTACTCTTCTGGTTTAAAGGAAGTCTTTGATGAATTCCCTCTTCGGTGCATCAATACGGAAATCGGTGAGGAAAACGCCATCGGTATCGCTTCCGGACTCAGGTTGAAAAACAAAAAAGCTGTCATTGATATTTCATCCTGTTTTTTACAGCGTGGTTATGATCAAATCAGGGAAAATGTTTCCAGACAGAAGCTTCCTGCTCTCTTCTTTATTGAAAAAGCAGGACTGAACGGGGAAGACGGAGAAAGCCACCAAGGCCTTTATGATGTCGCTAGGCTTAAAACCATTCCTTCCTGCAAAGTGAGGATGCCTTTTGATGTTTCTTCTTTAGAATACATTAGGAAAGTCTATTCTTTTTCATCCGATAAGCCGTTATTTGTTCGTATTCCTCGGGAAAAGGATGTACGGGATAGGAAAATCAGGGGTTTCACCGACCTCTTTCCGCTAGATAGATACCGAAAAGGAAAATATGCCTTTATCGGTGTCGGTCCATTAGGTATGCAATTAGCAGAGAAAAGGAAACGTTATCATCGTTTCGATGTCTTCAGGCTTCTTGACTTACTGAGCGAGGATTCTCTTTTCGATAGCTATAATCTTCTTCGTTACAAACGGATTTTCCTTTACGATCCTTATTCCACAAAGGAAGGATCCGCAAGTCATATCGGGTCTTATCTCCTTCGCCACTCCTACAAAGGAAAATACTATCCAATGGCTTTTGAAAACAAATTTGTTCCGGTCGGACAGAACGAAGATCTTCTGAAAAGGAACTCTCTTTACCCAAGGGATGTTCTGGAAGACATTCTAGATACTTGCCATAGGCACAGGAAAAAGGAGAAGAAAAAATGATTCAGGAGCTTCATATCGAGAATCTTGCCGTTAGGGAAGATGCAACCCTTGAATTCACGGCAAATGATGTTGCCTTAGTCGGTGAGACTGGTGCAGGAAAATCCTTGGTTGTCTCTTCTCTTTTACTTCTAAGGGGAGAACGGGCGGATTATTCCTTGGTCCGTGATAAAGCGAAGAAAGCTTCGGTTTCTGCCTTATTTGTTCCTTCCCAAAGTTTTCTCTCCTCTCATGAAGAGAGGAAGGAAGACTTAGAAGATGGAATTCTCCTTTTGAAAAGAACTCTAAATCCAGATAAGACATCAAGATATTACATCAATGGTTCCCCGGTTTCTCTTTCGGAAAGGAAAGAAGTCACTTCCCACTTAATCGATATCCATTCTCAGGCAAGCCGATATGATCTCCTGGATGAAGGAAAGCAGCTTTCCTACCTAGACAAATACGGAAAAGAACCTCTAGAAAAAGCAAAGAAGGCTTTTGACTTGGCTTATCAGAACTATTTAAAGAAAAAAGAAGAAAAGGAAACCCTGATTTCTACTCATAAGGAAAGGGACCGGGATTACCTTGTTTTTCAGATTTCGGAAATTGAAAAATACCATATCAAAGAGCACGAAATAGAGGATTTAAACGCGGAATATTCCTCTTTCCGGGAAAGGGAGGAAAGGAAACGGAAATATGATGATTTTCTTTCCAGTGTGGAAAACGAAAACCAGAGCCTTACGCAAACCCTTCAGACTTGTGTGAATAAGCTTCACCCGTTTTTGACATCTTCCTATAAAGAAAAAGCAGAACAGTTGATTTCCTTAGCCAACGAAAGGGAAGATTCTCTTTCTTCCTTCTATGATTCTTTTTCCAATATCGAGAAGAATTCAGCCCGTATGGATGAAATCAATTCCCGTCTCTTCGAATTAAAGGGGCTTAGGCGGAAGTACGGAAAAACGACCGAGGAAATCTTGTCCAAGTATCATACCTATCAAAGCAGGTTGAAAGAGAGGGATTCCTACGAAGAGCTTAGGAAAGAAAAGGATGAGGAAATCCATAAAGCAAAGGAAGAAGCAAGGAAAAAGGCAGAAAATTTATCTCTTTTAAGAAAGGAATCTGCTGCAAAGAGGGAGAAAAACATCGGAAGCGAAAGGGAAGCATTAGGCCTGTTAAAAGGTGGCTTTAAAGCAGAACTGATTCCAAACGACCTCGCTTCCAATGGATTGGAGCACGCCTGTTTCTCCGTCAGGTTGAATAAAGGACTTGGATTCGCTCCGCTGAAAAAGGCGGCGAGCGGAGGAGAAGCAAGCCGTTTAAGGCTTGCCTTGAAAGTCGTACTCAATGCCCTTGACCCTTATGACTTATTAGTATTAGATGAAATCGATACCGGTGTCAGCGGCAAGCAGGCTTCTTTGAGGGCGAACAAAGTCAAAGAGAGGTCAAAGATAACCCCGGTTGTCCTGATTTCCCATCTTCCCCAGGCTTTAAGCAGTGTGGATGCTGCCATTTTGATTTCAAAGAAGACCAAGGACGGAACGACGAAAACTACGGCAAAGAGCTTAACAAAAGAAGAGACAATCTTAGAAATTGCCCGCAGGTTATCGTTAGAAAACAGGACGGAATCCGCACTGAATCAGGCCAGAGTCTTATACGATAGTTATCACAAGGAAAAATGAAAGACATTGTCCATATAGACCTCAATGCATTTTTTGCCCAGGTTGAAAGGATCAAAGACCCTACCTTAAAAGGTAAGCCAATCGCGGTAGGTTACGAGGGCAAAAGAGGCGTCATCGCTACCTCTAGCTATGAAGCAAGAAAAAAAGGCGTCTTTTCTGGAATGCCGACGTCTATGGCAAAACAGTCGTGTCCTGAATTGATTCTTGTTTCTTCCCATTTTGATAGTTATCGAGAATATTCCCGTTTGTTTTTTTCTTTTCTTCGGAATCGTTATCCGGTTTTGGAACAAGCAAGCATCGATGAATGCTATATCGATAGGACCGGTCAAATTCCAAAAGAAAACGAACATGATTACCTCTTTGATTTACAAAGGGAATTGTTTCATGTCACTGGTCTAAAGTGTTCCATAGGAAAAGGTTGGACTAAATTTCTTGCAAAGAGGGGATCGGATTACAAAAAGCCTCTTGGATTAACCATCTTCACAAAGGAGAACAGGGAAAGTATCCTTTACCCAATTTCCATTGACAAAAGGTTCGGAATCGGAAAGAAGACCGCTCCCCGTCTTATCCGTCTTGGAATTAATACCATTGGCGATTTGGCAAGGACGGAAGACAGCCGTGTCAAAAGCCTGCTCGGAAACAGGTTTGAGTACTATAAAGGTCTTACCAAAGGGCTTGGGGATGATTTTGTCGATAATTCAGCCTTTGATCCAAAAAGTGTCTCTGCGGAACGTACCTTTTCCGATGATGTCAGCGACTACGAGGAAATCCAAAGCAGGATCAGGACCTGTTGCGAGGATATTTCAGCAAGTCTGAAAAAACATGATAAATTAGCAACGACTGTAGGTCTTAAAATCCGAAATGATCGTTTTATTACAAAAAGCAAACAAAGGAAAATGTCTCACCCATCCGCGGATGCTTCGGACTTATATTCTTCTGCAAGGAAGATTTTTGATAGGATTTATAAGGATGAATTAATCCGTCTTGTTGGAGTATCTGCGGAAAAGGTTATTCCTACAAAGATAGAAAAAAAGAAAGCCGGCGATGATTTTGTTGATTCCATAAATCGTTCGTTAAAAGAAGGTGGAAGCATCCAGAAAGGAAGGATAAAGAAATGACCATAAGGGAAGCAAAGGCTGCCTTTATCAGTTATCTTAGGACTGAAAAAGGCGATTCTAGGAATACCATTGTTTCTTATTCCAGAGACCTTGATCAGTTCATCGCTTTCGTCCAAAAAGAAGATGCTTCCCTTCTTACAAGTGATGATTACAATAATTTTCTTTTCTCTTTAGAAGACAAAAAAAGGAGAAAAGCAACAATTATCCGAAAAAGCATGGCAATCAAAGGAAGGTATCGGTACCTAAAGGAAACGAAGAGGAATGATACTACCTTATCAGAGCTTTCTACTCCCAAAGGCGAAAAACGCCTTCCAAATGTTCTAAACAGGGAAGAAATAAAGAGCTTATTATCTGCCCCGGATTTAACAACAAAGAAGGGCATTCTTGATAAAGCCAGGAGGGAAACCTGTTTTGGTTCTGGTCTTCGTGTCTCGGAATTGGTTTCTTTAAGAACGGACCGGATCAACAGGAAGGGCGGATATCTGAAAATCCTCGGAAAAGGAAAAAAAGAGCGTCTTGTCCCTCTGAATCCAAAGGAAAGGGAAGCAAGGAAATACTATGACGAGAAAGTCCGTAAACCGCTAGTTCCCTCAACAAAGGCCTTTTTCCTGCATCCAAACGGCAAGAAAGTCTCGCGCCAGTATTTCTTCCTCCAAATCAAGAACTACGCCCAGAAAGCAAATATTGAAAAGAAAATATCACCTCATACCTTGCGTCATACCTTTGCTACTTTATTAAGGGAAAACGGGGCCGAATTAAGACAAGTTCAAGAACTATTAGGACACGCTGATATCGAAACAACACAGATTTATACCCACTTGAGCAAAAAGAGCGAGATGGAAGCGTACGAAAAGGCTAGGAAAAGAAAATAGTGTATAATAGGGAGAAAGGAAACGAACAAAATGAAATTCAAACGAATGTTTGTTATTGTTAGGGATTCTGTCGGAATCGGTGCAGAACCGGATGCTGACAAGTTCTTTAATGCTGGCCATAATGATGTCGGATCCAACACTTGGGTCCATATCAGCGAAAAATGCAAAGGTTTGAATATTCCCAACAGGAATGCGTTAGGTCTCCACGATCTCGGTAATGTGTTAGGAACCGAGGAAGTGAAACATCCCCATTCTTATGTTCAAACCAGGCGGGAAGCTTCCAACGGAAAAGATACCTTAACTGGCCATTGGGAGAGGATGGGCATCAAGACAGAGAACCCTCTTGTCACCTTTACGGAGACTGGATTCCCGAAAGAATTAATTGATGAACTGGAAAAACGCACTGGCCGAAAAATAATCGGAAACTATTCTTCTTCTGGAACAGAAATCCTCAAAGTTTTAGGTGAACAGCAAAGGAAAGAAGGCTCTTTGATTGTTTATACCTCTGCGGATTCCGTTTTACAGATTGCTGCTCACACCGATACGGTTCCACTAGAGGAATTATATCGGGATTGCGAAATCGCCCGTGAGATTACAAGGAAGAAGGAGTGGAGAGTCGGACGCATCATTGCACGTCCGTTCATAGGCCCAGATAAAGACCATTTCGTACGTACCAGTGATCGCCGGGATTATTCTTTAAAGCCAAGTGGAAGAACAGCTAGGATGGATTTACAAGATGCCAATAAAGAAGTAGTTGCAATTGGTAAAATCCATGATATCTTTGCTGGCGTAGGATGTGATTTATCGGAACATATTGTTTCGAATCACGATGGAATGTTAAAGACAATCGAAATGGCAAAGGGAGCGGACTTTGAAGGTCTTTGCTTCGTTAACCTTGCTGATTTCGATGTGTTATATGGTCATCGCCGTAATCCAGAAGGTTATGGAAAATGTATTGAAGAATTCGACAAGGATTTAGGTGAGCTCTTAAAATACATCACCAAAGATGATTGTTTAAGGATTACTGCAGATCATGGAAATGACCCAACTTGGTGGGGAACGGATCATACTCGTGAAAGAGTGCCGCTCATTACCTATTCTCCAAGTTATACGAAAGGAAGAAAAATCGAGGAGACGTCCACATTTGGTTGCATCGGTCATACCATCTTAAAGAACTTTGGTATCAAAGCTAGTGAAAACGAAATCGGTTATCCGATTGATGAATTGTTAGAAGATTAAAAGAATCAAAAGAAGATGAAAGCCACTTTTCAGAAAGAAGTGGCTTTTTATTTTTAGTACATTTATAGTACCATATTTAAACTAAATTAAAGAGAAGGCAAAATAGCGCTTAGAAAAAAGAAGAATGCCTACCATTATTTTTTAGTTTCTTTTTAGTACTATTAATAAACCAAATTATTAAGATTTGTCTAAATATAAATTAGTTCTATTTTGGTACTA
>ULPT01044454.1_pt1 | contig 86861 bp, 75 predicted proteins | sample 1953751 | NCBI WGS metagenome assembly ULPT01 (sample SAMEA4835636, study PRJEB28245) | human gut metagenome | biome: gut microbiome; material: fecal sample | place: Denmark | collected 2008 | reverse complement strand
CTGAGGCTTTGGAGACGTGTTATTTTGTAGATATCTAAAGCTCCTTTGAAAATTTTTGTATGGATATGAAGGCTTTGGAGACGTGTTATTTTGTAGATATCTAAAGCAAGCCTTGGGGGCTTCATGGCTGGAAACCGGCTTTGGAGACGTGTTATTTTGTAGATATCTAAAGCAACAAATGGAACTATGCTTTGGCTGAACGCGCTTTGGAGACGTGTTATTTTGTAGATATCTAAAGCAACAAGGGGGCTGTGAAGCGCTGTTTTTCAGCTTTGGAGACGTGTTATTTTGTAGATATCTAAAGCTCTAGAGCTATGGAGGTACTAAAAATGACAGCTTTGGAGACGTGTTATTTTGTAGATATCTAAAGCTGTTCCCCAAAGCGAAGTAAGTGTTTATCGGCTTTGGAGACGTGTTATTTTGTAGATATCTAAAGCAATGATTTGAATTGGCAACGCCAGCTTGCAGCTTTGGAGACGTGTTATTTTGTAGATATCTAAAGCTGATGAACTTCTCCCAAATGGATTTTCCGTGCTTTGGAGACGTGTTATTTTGTAGATATCTAAAGCGAGTTGGTTTGCTCTACCCTGTTATGTGTAGCTTTGGAGACGTGTTATTTTGTAGATATCTAAAGCACTTACTGTAGCGTCTTTTGCAAGAGAAGAGCTTTGGAGACGTGTTATGTCTTCCTATTTCAGATACAACTCAATGAGCTTGTCCACGTACTTCGTATTCAAAGGACTCGTTGAGGTCTCGAAGGTAACTATCAGCCTCCTGCCCGGCACTATGCCGTAGGCGGCGAACCACTCAACCTTCTCCTTGGACGTCACAGAATACTTGGGATCGTCCATCTTCCCTAGGTGCTCCCAGTAGAATTCCTCGAGGGTCCTCGTGTTCAGTACGGTGAAGTCGGGATGCCTTATGGACACGCCCTCGTTTGGCGAGAACGCAAGCTCGTAGTGGTACGGAACCCCTCTGACGTACAATCTGTCCGCTATGAGGATCTCGCTCTTGGACCTCACATGCTCGCCCCTCATGGTGTAGTGAGGGGATTCCTTTGGCACGTCCCCCTTATAGAAGCGTTTTGGAGACGGCTTGCTCCACATTGCTATGAATCCTTCGTCCGTAGCGGGGTTGGGGTCTATGTACTGCTTCAGGGCCTCCGGCACCGTTGACATCACATCGTCTAGCGTCCTTGGCCCCTTCCCTTTTGAGAGCCTCTCCAGAGTCCTTTCGAGCTCAGCCTTCTGTCTTGTGGCGACCTTCAGCAGCCCTTGGTCGTACTTCTTCTGTGAGAGGGCTTTCACCAAAAGTTCCTTGTCTTTACCTAGGTATTCGATGGTTTTATCGTTTCCGTTGAACCTGTACGTCCTCATAGAGCCGTTCACGTTTCTGAGTTCCACAGTACCCGAAGGGGCATCACCTACAGCCTTTTCAAGATGTGAAATCATCGAGTCCAACTCCTCGATACGTTTTTTTAAATCAAGAATCAGATTGTTCATGACTCAATGATAGTATACTTCAATCAGTTTTTGAATGTAAATTTACTATTTATAGTAAAAAACAATTAAAAAAAGCAAGAAATATACTACCAATGACAATCACGCAACACCCAGAACCAGTCAAACTCCAAGTTTCACTGCTTCCACCCCGTCCAGCAGCATATTGGAGCGAAAAACATCTGGAACCAAGACATCCGGCACCAAGGCAAGGGAAGCAACTGAGGAAACAGCAGAGGGACCAACGGATGAAACGACAGATGGGAGTGCAACTGACGAAGCTGCAACGGCGACAGGCAGCCTAGAAGAGTCAGAGGAACCAATAGAGGCAGCACTTCTTGGAAAGCCCATCTGCCTGGCCTGTCTAGCCCTTCGAGCATCCTGCTGCGCCAACGCACGCTCAAGACGAGGGCGGTTGAAACGCTGGATCCATACGAACGGAAGATTGCCCAGGAAAACATACAGGAATGTTATGAGCACCCCGCCCCACCCAGGATATATCCACAGCATAGCAAGCCCTGAGAAGCAGAGAAAAGCGTGGGTCAGTTCAGACACACAGGTCTCCTGAATCATAAGAGGAAGATTCTTCAACGACGACTCGGTTATCTTCTTCAACGGAAGTATCTCGTTGTCAGGCAAGAAGAAATCCAATATACGACTCATATCGGGAAGCTTGGCCTGCCACTGCTTTATTCGAATGGCCTTCCAAACCTTGGACTCCCACTCGTATGTCCTGAAAGGGAAACGGTCTGCATGGAACCAGCTCTTTGGGGCGATACGTCCCAACACGAACGCAACGCAACCGGAAACCGCAATATACACTATACACTTCACGACACCCATCTCTTACCTCCCATCAGGATGACTCAAATATAGCCATCCACCACGAAAAGGCGACTAAGATTTGGGAAAGGGTCTCAAATCACGCAAAAACATCAAGACCGATGTCTTTGACCCCTCACTCTCCTCCATTTTCTTGCAGAAATCTCCATGTATACAGAGGAAGGGCAAGGCTCAGGGACATCGGGATATGAGAGTTGGGATATGAAGGCAGGTGGAGTTGCGGGTTCGAAGCCAAGATGCCTGTACAAGGCGATTGCGGCTAGGTTTTCAGGGATGGGGTCCACCCAGGCGAATGAGGCGCCGTGTTCGAAGGCCTGATCCAAAGCGAATGAAAGTGTAGTGGATGCAATCCCCCTACCACGTGCGGAAGGAAGGAGCTTTATGTCCATGCAGGCGGCATGGTCGTGCTCCGGCTCGATGCGGTAATACGCCTCACCGCAGAAGACCCCTGCGTCATAAATCGAAAAATGCTGTTCAAGAGGGGCGTTTGCAAGTTTGCGGGCAAGCCAACGCTCCATATCGGAAATGGACCTTTGAAGCCCTGTTGGAAAACCCACGAAGGCCATGACATCGCCACGCGACCACAGAGTACGCACGTTCTCAAGATCCTCCTCGAACGTGCGTCTTATCACAAGACCATCAAGATTGGAATTGACTTTCATATCGTGCCTACCTATGACTACCTACCAATCATTATTGCCCGTATTGTACAGAGACAGGCCTAGAATACGACCACAAGGAGCATCTTGAAACACTCCTGTCCGTAGACGGCGTGTGGAAGACCGGCAGGCATGACTATGGAATCGCCTTGGTTGAGAATGTAGTCCACACCATCTATCGTGACGCGCCCAGTACCATCCAAGCAGGTCACGAAGGCATCTCCAGACGACTCGTGGGTGCTTATCTCCTCCCCTTTGTCGAACGAGAAAAGAGTGATGCTTGCACTGCTGTTCTGAAAGAGCGTCTTGCTCACGATTTGTCCATCCTGATACGAGACCTGGTCCTTGAGGGCCAGAACCTTTGCCTTTTCGATGTTCTTCATGATTTCCTTCATTCCAATCTCCTTTGAGTTTCAACTCCCTTTGGACTTAAGCCTCAAACTCCGTCAAGGCTTCAATGCCACCAACGGCGTCCTCTATGGACCTTTGGGCCTGAAGGCTGTATTTCTCTACGTCAGCCCTGTTGCGTTCGCCATGAGTGAGGCATCCGGCTCCTCCAATGCAGCCGCCCACACAGGCCATACCTTCTATGAAGTTGGCGTCTATAAGACCCTTGCTCTTTTTGAGAAGCGCAAGCTTGCATTCGTCTATTCCATTGCAGGAACAGGACTTGAGTTCAAAATCCGAGCGTCCCTGCTCCTTAAGGCCCTCTGCAACGGCATCGGAAAGGCCTCCGCAGCGAGCGAATATCCTTCCAAAGTACGAAGCGCCGTCAAGGGGGCTTCCCTGCAACATAGTGATGTCTATTTCACGGCTGTCGAACAGGGCCTGAAGTTCCTCGAACGTTATCACTGCATCCACGTATGGGCTTACGTTGGACCTCTTTATCTCCTTCTTCTTTGCGGTACACGGCCCAACGAAAACCACCTTGCAGTTGCCTTTGTGCTCCTTGAGATACTTGGAGATCGTGGCCATTGGCGAAAGGTTCTTGGATATATACTGTCTCATGTCTGGATAGTTCTTCTCCACATACGACACGAAGGCAGGACAGCACGAACTTGTCAAAAAGCCCGTCTGGGCAAGCTCCTTGGACTCGGCAAGGGCCACCATGTCTGCACCAAGAGCAGCCTCCACCACCCCATCGAAGCCAAGGGTCTTCAAGCCCGATACCACTTGCTCCAGCTTTGCGTAGTTGAACTGGCTCGATATCGCAGGAGCCACCACGGCATAGGTCGAGTAGCCGTCCTTCTTTGAATTCTTCAGTATGTCTATGACATCAAGGATGAAGGACTTGTCGGTTATTGCACCAAACGGACACTGATATACGCAGGCCCCGCAGGAGATGCATTTTGAATCGTCGATACAGGCCTCTCCGTCCTTGCCCATTGAAATGGCCTTGACCTTGCAGGCCTGTTCGCAAGGCCTCTTGTAGTTACGTATTGCACTGTACGGGCATACTCTGGAGCAGGCACCGCATTCCTTGCACTTGGACTTGTCTATGACAGCGGTATGGTTGTGGTCGAATGAGATTGCACCAAAACGGCATACGCTTTCGCATCTATGGGCAAGGCAGCCACGGCATGAATTGGTGACTTCATAACCGCCCATAGGGCACTCGTCGCAGGCTATGTCTATGACCTGTATGACATTGTCACTTGACTTGTCGCCACCCTTTGCAATCTTGACGCGCTCGGCAAGGATTGCGCGCTCCTTGTATACGCAGCAACGCATGGTAGGGGTCTTTCCCGGCACGATGGTCTTTGGAATGTCAAGTTCGTTCTCGAAAAGGGTTCCGTTCCAAGCATGCTTTGCAACCTCTCTGAGAACCCTGTACTTGAGATACTGCACCTTTGTGTCGAACGTTGCCATTGCGTTCCTCCTAAAACCTTGAATCAACCTGCGGCAAACATACCTGTGAAAGGTCGGTCAGTCAATAGAAAAGATTGTAAAATCCTCAATGGAGAAGCTCTCAAAACCAAGCTTTGCGGGTTTTGAAAGGTCCTCAATAGCCCTTTTGCCTCATAAGGACCTTCCTTATGTACCTGAAGGTCTCCTTCTCACCTTTGTCTGCAAGCATTTGCAAAAGCTCCTCAAGGAGCCTTTGAGTGTCTGGATGTATCAGAACATGCGTTTTTCTGTTCTGGAAATACAAAAGAGGACATTGATCGTTGTAGTCCTTGCCTTTGTATATCTTGCTTGCAGCCACCCTGTCGCAGAACATCTCCACAACGTATTTCAAAGGCATCTTCACCGCAACCAAATCCTTCGTGACAGGAGAGTAATCAGTCCAGTACTCAAGATGGTGGCGGTTGCGCCCTTTGTGGTGGAGCCATGCACTTGAATACCCGTATGCTTCGCGCTCCCTTTCGTTTGGGCTTCTTGTCCCTTGGTAGAACCTAGCACCTGGAATGAACTCAGTTGGACTGTATTTCGATAGGTCGTGTTTCAATCCCTGCAAAGGGATACCCGCCATGAAGCAATGCTTCATCACAAGATGACGGTGCTTCGTTATGGTCCTGAAATGCGCAAAAGGTCTGGCCATATCCTGATCCTCTTTAGTTGAGAGCAGCTGTTGTACTACAACTCAACCATTTTTTACTGCAAGGATGGAAAAATAGCAATCCTTGAGAAACGAGTCTATGGGCTCGAAGTCCGACTTGCTTGATAGGTATCCTTCAATGGAGAAGCCGGTTTTGCAAAGCGAACCAAAGACATCGTCAAGGGTATGGGAGTACTCGATTGTACCGCCTGTCTCAAGAAGTCGTTGAAGCTGTTTCTGGGACAATGTCGTATCCGAAGCGAATGGCAGCGTGTACTTGACCTTCATTCGACCCTTCTCAAGTCTTCTCTGGTCGAACATGTACAATGCAGGGTTTGCAATCGAGAACATGAACCTGCCACCTTTTCTCAGAAGTCTATAGACATCTTTGTAGACATCTTCCAATTCCGGTATGAAGTTGAGCACGCCAGGGGCAATGACGCAATCGAAGGAATCACTGTCGAGGAATTTCAAATCCGTTAGGCTGCCGTTGTGAAGCGTGGCTTCTAGGCCGTGTCTTGCAAGAGTGGAGGCATCTATTTCCAGCTGCTCTTCGCTTATATCGACTGTGGTGACTTTGCATCCATAGGCTGCAAGCAGGACGGTCTGCTGCCCTCCTCCACCTCCAAGATTGAGCACCTTCTTGCCTTTCAGCCCTTCTATCCAGGATTGTGGCACATCGTTGGTTATCGCAAGCCTTAGGTTGAGATTGCCCTTCTTGGCCATCTCAACCATTGAGTCGTCCACAGGCCTCGACCATGCATTGCCGGTATTGGCTTCCTTGTTCCATGCCTTTCTGTTGGCCTCGATGAAATCAAACATGTTTGGATTGTAACATGGTTGCAGAAAGTTTGCGAGAAGAAGCCTTGTTTCATTCCAGATGGGGCCGTTGGGGCGCTTTGGGCCTACAGGGCTGTCTAGGCGCTTGAAGACGGTTGAATTGAAGGTGATTCTATCAGGTTTTCTTCCGTAAACAAAAAAATCAAGGTTTAGGAAGAAAATTTTCTTCCTAAACCCCAGAAAAACGAAAAAAAGAAGAAAACAAGACTCTCATTTGCAGGGTTTGAGCCGTATTCAAGGAAGCAAGCGAAGGATAGTGCTATTCTGCACAGCCTGAGCGCAGCAACGATGAAGACGACTCAAAGACCAAGAAAACCTCGAAGCTATTTGCAGTCAGAACAAGGAGGGAGAACCGCGACAGTACTATGCTGTACGGCGCGGTTCGAACCAACGCAGTTATCACCGCAAAGAGCAAGAGGGCTCGCTTCGCAGGGATTTCTGTCAATATCCTAGAAGCAAAACTGGGGACAGTGCTACAATGCATGGCCCCAGTGAAGCGACAACGGAGATTGCAGAAAGACCAAGAGGGAATCAGCCCATCTTGAAGGCGGCGGACATCCCCTTTCCCTGCTTCCTGTTAGTCGAGAACACTATGATGAATACAACGACCAAAAGCACAACGGACAAAGCACTGGCTTGACCAAGCTTTCCATCCTGTACAGCGCTGTAGATTTGGATAGGAACAGTTCTGGTCCGTCCGCTGTACAGAAGGATCGTAGTGCTCAGCTCCTGAAGAAGGGTCGTCAGAGTCAGAATGGAACCGCTTATGATGGCTGGCATTATGAGAGGAACGCTTACCTTCCTGAACGTGTAGAACCATGTGGCGCCGGCTATTGTACTGGCCTCTTCGAGCGAAGGGTTCAGCTGGGTCAGGGACGCACAGACGGACCTGTAGACGTATGGGGTTCTTCTTATCATGTAGGAGATTATGATTATCGTATAAGTTCCAGTAAGCCTTATGACACTTGAACCGCTGAAAGCCGAAAGAAGCGCTATGGATACGACGGTTCCAGGAAGGATGAAGGGAGCCATTACGGAAAGATCCAGCAGAGCCGCACCGCGAGGCTTCTTCCTCTCTGTTATGTAGGCGACTATGCTTCCAAGTACAGCGCAGAGGACTGTAGCCAAAATGGAGAGGTAGAAGGAGTTGAAAAGCTCCTTTGTCGAGTACTTTGGAATCCTTGTATAGTTTGCAAGCGTGAAGCCTTCAGGAAGAAGGCCTGTCCACTTTTCGAAGAACGACATGACAATGATAGCCAACTGAGGAAGCAACGAGATTATGAGGATTATGAAGCAGTAGATCGTTGCAGCGATCTTTGCACCCCGTCCTTCGTGCTGCTTCACTTCGCTGTGGGTTGCGGAGATGGTCTCATACTCGTGGCGGCTTACGACATACTTCTGGATATAGAGGACAAGGCCCGTTATAAGGACGTTCACCAAAGCAATGGAAGATGCTCCGTTGATATTCCAATAGCCGTTGACCTCAAAGTATATCAACGTAGGAAGGACGTAGTTCTGACCACCTATGATTGCTGGAATCCCAAAGTTTCCAATCGCCCTTACGAACACCAGAAGTGCAGCGGCACCAAGGGACGGCATGATAAGTGGGAACGTAATCGTTCTCATGATCCTTCGCTTGGAAGCGCCCATGAGCATTGCAGACTCCTCCAAAAGCGAGTTCGCCGATGCAAATGCACCATAGCTCAACTGGAAGACGAAAGGATAGTACGTGAGGGTCATGCACAGAATCATCCCAAACATTCCATAGATTGGCGGGACCTCGACTCCAAACGGAGACAAGAGCCAGTTGAGTGCGACACGCACGATTCCGTTGCGGCCAAGAAGAATGACCCAAGTGAACGCACCAACAAAGGATGGCATGATTATTGGAAGGATTCCCAATGAGAGGATGAGGCTCTTGCAAGGCATCTTGACCCTTGCCACGCAATATCCCATTGGAACGCCAATGATAAGGCATAGGAGCGTTACGCTCAAGCTCACTATGAACGAATTGAGAAGGCTCTTCTTGTAGAGGTTGCTTGTGAAGAACTGCTTGAAGCTCTCAAGCGAGAAGCCATGGAACGCAAGGTCCTCCGCTGGAGCCATGAAAGCCCTCACCAACGTGGTGGCCAACGGGTAAAGCAGGAACACGGCAAGGAACGCCATTGGTACAAGAAAGACTATGGTCTGGGAGAAATCCTTTTGGAAGAACCTCTTCAAGGCCGATTTTTCCTGACCGTTTATCTCCATTGAGTGGACTTTCTTCATAGTTCACGGCCCTCCGGAGAGAACAGGGAGATGCGGTCCTCCTTTGCTCCAACATAGACATCGTCGTTTTCATGGACATCCCTAAGGACCCCCTGGTTGTCGATCTCAAAGATCGTTGGGGAGATGCTCTTGCCCACTTCGACCTCATACCTTATGAAGGCTCCAAGGTGCTGGATTATATGAACCTTTCCCTTCACTGAATTTGCAATCGGCGATTTTGAAACGACAAGCTGCTCAGGCCTACCGCCAACAAGGACTGCGTCCCCTGTTTTTGGATCCACATGGCAACGCTCGCTTGCGACTTTGAACGTGACATCGGTACCATCGACCTGTGCCGCAATGTAGGAAGGCTGGACTTCGACGACCTTTGCGTTGAAGAAGTTCATCTTTCCAATGAAGTTGGCCACGAATGCGTTGCGTGGTGACGAGTAGAGTTCGTCCGATGTGCCAATCTGCTCCACGACGCCCTTTCTGAGGACTGCGAGCCTATCGCCTACAGCCATGGCCTCCTCTTGGTCGTGTGTGACGAAGATTGTGGTGATGTTGGTGGCCTTCTGGATTCTGCGTATCTCAGCCCTCATGTAGCGGCGGAGCTTTGCGTCAAGGTTTGCAAGCGGTTCATCGAGAAGAAGGACATCTGGATCGTAGACGAGGGCGCGGGCGATGGCGACGCGTTGCTGCTGACCGCCGGAAAGGCCCGTAGGCGACGGGTTTCTCTTGAGCTCGTCCTGAAGGCCTACAAGCTCCATGACATCAGTGACCTTCTTCTTGATGATGTCGTTTGGGACTTTTCTAACTCTAAGTCCGTATGCGACGTTTTCGAATATCGTCATGTGAGGATAGAGGGCAAAGCTTTGGAACACCATTCCAATGTTTCGCTTGAACGGAGGAATCGTTGATATATCGACATCTCCATAGTACATCTTGCCGCTTGAAATCTGCTCAAGTCCTGCGGTGGACCTAAGGAGGGTCGTCTTTCCACAACCGCTAGGCCCTAGCAGACAGAACAGCTCTCCAGCGTTTATGGTGAAAGAGATGTCGTTAAGTGCATGTACGGGGTTCTTCCCCTTTTCATCGAATATCTTGTTTACGTGTTCGTAGGTAACGTTCTTGCTCATTTTGTTCCTCTATATCCGGAGTATTCCAAAAGGCTGCCCGGTTCTCCACCAGGCAGCCCAAATTAACAAAAGTGTACGAGAGCCTATTTCATAGGTTCCCATCTAGTCTCAAAGGAAAGCCTCGAACTGCTTTCTAAGGTCCTTCTTGAGGCTTGCAGCTTCCTCTGCATTGTACTCGAAGAACGTCATCTCAGAGAGAGATGGAAGCATTGCAGGACCTGCGACCTCAGTGGATACAGCTCTTCTACTAAACTGGCTGCTCAGAATCTCGAAGGCTTCCTTGCTTGTTACGAAGTCCATGAAAAGCTTTGCGGCTTCAGGGTTCTTGCAGTTTGCGAGCATTGCGGAACCTTCAAGTCTAAGGCCTGTTCCCTCTTCAGGAAGGACGTAGACGACAGGATCGCCCGCAACGAGCTTCTGGCTTATGTTCTTCTCACCAGTAACTGTGATTGCATACTCTCCACGGGCAACCGAGTCAGGACCTGCAGTGGAGGAAGCTATGTATGTCGTGTTCTTTGCAACCTGTGCAACGAAATCCATACCGTAAAGCTTGTTCATCATGTAGAGCTGAGCGTATGCAGAGCCAGATGAAGCTGGGTTTGCAAGAACAATCTTTCCAGCGTACTTGGGATCTGCAAGATCCTTCCAGCTCTTTGGAGCATCCTCTGCACTGAGAAGGTTTGAGTTGTACATGATTGCCTGAAGAGGCATTGACGTGCCATAGTACTTTGGAGCATCGCCGTTCTTCCTGTCCTTCTGTTCGGCTGTGAACTTAGCGTCATTTGCCGTTTTGTAGCCTTCAAGCTTGTCATAGACCAGGTCGAGGTTCTCTGATGCCATGAGGATGACGACATCACCTTCTGGCTTTGGCCACTCGGTATTGATTCTTGTCACAAGATCTCCAGAGCTGCTCTGCAGGATCGTGATTGAAATGTTGGGATGGATCTTGTTGAATGCATCGGCAAGTGCCTGAGCCTCTGATTCAGTTCCGGCACAATAGATGACCAGCTCCTGCTTCTCCTCTGCAGCAGCCTGTGCGAATGCGGCGCCCACAACAAGTGCGAGAACCAAAAGAACACCAATAAGTTTCTTCATTTTAAGTCTCCTTTTTTTGTCCAATGTTCAAATGCTAAATCACATTTTTCGTTTTCGCAACTTTTATTTCATTTTTATTTTCGTTTTCGCACCTGTTTTACTGCAGGTTCTATAGATTCTGAAAGGAAGAAGGGATGAAAGCATCAGGAAAGACTCCCTGTGCTTCAGCCAACATCCTTTTCCTCAGATCCGGATTCTCTGGAACATGGACCAAGAACAATTCCTTTGCATTCGCCTTTTTTGCCATCAGAGCGGCCTGCAACGCTGTAGTATGGCTTTTGTTTATTTCTTCCCTATCCTCATCAAGCCCTCCTGCTTCATGGATAAGGATGTCGGAGCCAAGAGCGCATTCTGGTATGACAAGGGATGCAACGCTGTCAGGAAAATAGGAGACCTTCATGCCGTCCGCCATGAACGTATAACCGTTTACAGGCACTTCTGGTCTGTGATAGAGAGAGAAAGAAGATATTTGCACATCTCCAATCTGCTTTGTCGAAGCGCACTTCCAATCGATTTCAAATCCAATCTTCCTATCAAGTCTGAAATATGAAAAGAAGTGTTTGCACACTTCAATCGCCAAGTCGTTGCCAGCTACTATCAGGGGTTTCGTCCTGTTCTGCAGCCACATGCTATGGATCAAGGAAGGAAAGGCATAGACGTGGTCGATATGCCCATGTGTTAGCAACACTGCATCCAAAGATAGAGAATCCACACCGGCCTTCAATAGAGATTGCCTTGGACTGCCGCTTACATCGACCAGAATCGATGTCTGTGCCGTACTGACAAGCAAACTTGTATTTGTAGAATCAAGACAGTCAAGACCATTAGAAAAACCTAGAACAGTTATTTCCATAACACCTCACTCTTTGGAAACAGCAGCCTGTGGATGGTGAAACCTCCACAGGCTTGGTTTCGAATAAGATTATTCGCCAAGGATCTCTGCAACGGCAGCTGAACCATCGCGGATGACACGAAGGACTTCATAGTCCTTTGCATAGTCGATTGCGATGAAGCTATCGTCTTCAGGCCAAGATTCATGGAGCTTGGAATTGACGAAATCGAACGAAAGGAAAGCCTCTTTGATCTTTTCAGTCAACTCTGGTGAAAGACGATTCGTTACACCCCATGCGGTTACAGGGAACACCTGAGACTCATAGAGGACATCGCACCACTGGCTTGCATCTGGAACACGATCACCGTTGACCATTCTGGTAAGAACTGTGGAAGCAATGGCGCCGGCATCATAGTCACCGTTGTATACACCAAGGATCGAGTTGTCATGCTTTCCTGAGAATGCAACGATGTAGTTCTTTTCCGGGAGCATTCCAAAAAGCTGATAGAGAAGAGCTCTAGGTGCGCTGTATCCTGAGTTGGAGGATTCTGAGACGAAGGCAATGGTCTTGCCGTTGAGATCAGAAATCTCCTTCAGTCCAGAGTCCTTCCTGACGATGATCTGCATTGTGTATCCTACCATGCTTCCCTGATATCCCATTGCAGCAAGAGGTACGAACCCGCCATGGTTGACTGCATCCTGGACGGAGCCTGCGGCAAAACCTGAAACATGGAGTCTTCCGGCTCTCATTGCCTCGACCTGTGTTGCATAACTGTCAACGGCGAACCACTTCACCTTCTTTCCTGTCATCTTCGAAAGGTGTTCCATGAATTCCTGAAAGACATCTTCATAGACAGCTGGGTCTTCGACCGGCGTGTAGGCGAAGATAAGCGTTTCAGGATCCAGATACTCGGAGGGATCCTCTGGATGGTCAGCCACCATGTCGCCATCCTTGTCAACATATCCAAGATCAAGTTCTCCGTACTTGACTTCCTCAGACTTCTCTTGTGCTCCCTGTGCAAAGACAGCCGTCATGCACAGCAGAAGAACCAAAACGAAACATAGATGTTTTCTCATATTGAACCTCCCTGTTCAAATAATTCAAATGGATTGTTACGATAGGGCCTTCCTGACCCTTGCCGATACATATTCGGCGAAGACTACAGTCGCTAGAATCGACATCAATACGGACAGAACCTTGTTCCATGCAAGCAGATTGATGGCAGAATTGAGGAGAAGGCCTATGCCACCGCCTCCAACGATGCCAATGATCGTCGATTCCCTAATGTTGTTCTCCCATCTGTACACTGCAGTTCCAATGAACGTTGGCAAAAGCTGGGGAAGATAACCGTATACGAAAATCTGAAGCTTTGAGGCACCCGTTGCGGTGATGGCCTCGATTGGTTCTTTGTCTATCTCCTCTATCGCTTCATAGAAAAGCTTGGAAACCATGCCAAGGGATCTGACGGCGATTGCAAGGATCGATGCAAAGAGCCCAGGACCTACAAGCTGAACGAGGATCATTGCCCATATCATTGAATTGACTGAACGGGATGCAACGATGATTGTGAGGACAACCAGCCTTACAGCAGGATGTGGACTTGTGTTCTTGGCTGCCAGAATGGCAAGGAAAAACGAAAGAACGACCGCAATACCTGTACCAAAGACGGAAATCGTTATCGTATCCCAGAGAGCTGGAAGGATTTTGCCAAAATACTTTATGTCTGGCGGGAACATTCGAGAGAGGAAGTCCTGTATCTGTCTAGGGGCATCCTTGACGAACTCCCAGGTCGTTTCAGCGCTTATGAAACTCCACGAAACAAGAACTGCGACAATTGCGACAAGCAGAAGGATGAACCTTGTAAGAGTCTGTCTAGGAGTCCTTCTTTTCCATTCCAAAACGTCGTTCTTTTTGACAAGTGGCATTAGACGATCCTCCTTCTTACATTGCTGGAGATGTATTCGGTGACCAAAACCAAGACTATGATCACAAGAAGGATCGCACCTGCAGTGTTGTAGTCGTATCTGTTCATTGCGGTATTGAGAACGGTTCCAATCCCACCGGCTCCAACGATTCCAATTACGGTGGATTGTCTGAAACTGATATCGGCTCTGTAGATCGACAATCCAATGAAACGTGTTGAAATCTGAGGCCACACGCCATAGGCGACGACTTGGAACCAGTTGGCTCCTGTTGCCTTGATGGCCTCTATCTGCTCCGAGCTTATGTTTTCAATGTCTTCTGCAAGGAGTTTTCCAATGAATCCTATGCTGTTGAGCATCAAGGTTATCACACCGGCAAACGGGCCGTAGCCGAACATGATGACAAAGATTATCCCCATGACCACCGCATGGAAGCTTCTAATAAGCATAAGGAGGGTCCTGCAGATCAGATAAACCCATTTGGGGACAAGATTCCTCGAAGATCCAAGGGCGATTGGTATTGACAGGAATGTACTCAAAAGCGAAGACAGAATTGTCATTGTAAGGCTTTCAAAGACCCCAATGACGATATACTTTCCTCGAGAGCTGAAATCAGGATGGAAGAATCCGGAAAAGAGGCTTCCCATCCTCGACCACCCTTTTGCGATTCTAGCAGGGTCTATATTGATCTCAGATCCAGCTATTATGAGATATGCAAGGATCAGAACCAACAGACCATATCGAAGGAAAACGTTTTTGATCCGAGGTTTTTTCTTCCAGGTCTTCTGTGTTTCCATATCATTTCTCCCCTAAAGAGAAAATGTCTTGGGCATCATCCTCTTCCGAGTCGTCTGAATTGGAATCCTTTTTCTTTACATTCCAATCTTCCTCTCCATAGATTTTGGTAAGAACGTTTGTATCAAGATCATCGCTCTTGCCCTCGTACACGACCTGCCCAGCCTGCAATCCAATGATCCTTTGTGCAAACTGCTTTGCAAGAATGACGTCATGGATGTTGATGATGCATGCAAGTTTGTGCTCCTGAACAAGTTCTATGATCAATCTCATGACCTGACGTGAAGTCTTAGGGTCAAGGCTTGCCGTAGGTTCGTCCACAAGAAGAAGGGTTGGATCCTGCATAAGGGCTCTGGCAATGCCTACCCTTTGCCTCTGTCCTCCTGAAAGCTGGTCTGCACGGCTATCTACATAGTCGGAAAGACCAACCCTTTCAAGAAGGGCATAGGCCTTTGCAATGTCTTCAGAAGGGAATTTTCTGAAAAGGCTTTTCCAGAAGCCGGTATATCCAAGCCTTCCGGAAAGTACGTTCTCCATAACCGTAAGCCTGTCCACAAGAGCATATTCCTGGAAGATCATACCTATCTTCTTCCTTTGCTTCCTCAGTTCCGACGTATTCAATGAAGTTATATCCTTGCCGTCGATCAACACCTGCCCGCTTGTAGGCTCAACGAGTCTGTTTATACACCTTATGAGAGTGCTCTTTCCTGCTCCGGATGGACCTATGAGGGCGATCACCTCGTTGTCATGAACCTCAAGGTTGACCCCTTTCAAGGCTTCCTGCCCAGAAGGGTACTTCTTTTTCAGATCCCGTATTTCTATCATTTGTCGATTCCCCCTTGTTTCATTGGTGATTTTTCAGTGTTTTTGTTTGTCCTGAAATCGGTAGGACTGATTCCCATAACTTTTTTGAATACAACATCGAAGTGCTGTGGATTCTTGAATCCAACCTCCGTTGAAATCTCCTTCACGCTCATAGATGTATTCGCAAGCATCTTGCAGGCAGTGTGGATTCTGAACTCTGCTAGATGCTGCTTTGGAGAGACTCCAATGAACTCAATGAAGTTCCTGTATAGATTGCTTCTTGAAACATTCATGGCACTGGATATGTCCTCTATAGAGATATCCTTTTTATAATTCCTTGATATATAGGCACATGCATCCTGAAAGAGAACTTCGCTGTTCCTTTCAGGCCTCTGAGGAGCCTCCTTGATCAGCTGGGCAAACAGAAGATAAAGGTATGCTGACATCCTAACAATGGTGTCTCGCGCATTGCCCCTGGCTTCGTAGATTAACATGATGCAGTCATGGACCACTTTGGAATCACCATGTCTAAGAACAGGATTGCTGACAGAGAATCCAGAAGCAGCTACAAGCAGCTTGGCATCGTTTCCGTTGAAACCTACCCAGCAGAATTCCCAAGGATCCTCCGAATCAGCGGTATAATCGACTGGAATTCCAGGAAACATCATGTAGCTTTCGCCTGCACTCACAGGATATTCCTTCGTGTCAATTTTGAGGACCCCTTTTCCTTTTATAACGTAGTGGATCAGGTAGAAATCCCTTACCTTGCATCTATGTTGGTTCTTTGGACACTGTTTGTACCCTGTCCGATACACCGTCAAGGAAGACAGAGACATGGAGGTGTTGAAGAAAGAGTTTTCGTTTCGCGCTACAGCTCTGTTTGAAGATGTCTGATTCATATTCACCCAACCATCACAGTGACCACATTGGAAATCTGTGATTGTAATTATAACCTCGCCTCAGGGTCAGAATATTATGGTTTTTCCATTCTTGAAATAAGAGAATCAGTCTAAATGGTTTCTGTTTGTTGCAGGAATGCCATCAAACCTCTTGCAAGATGGCTTTTTCATTCCTATTCAATTCCTATTCAAACACAACGCCAAGGTCGTCCATAAGTCCGCCTTCTATGCCGCCAAGGGTCTCAAGCATTAGGTTCGCACCGCTTTTCTCCACAAGGTCCAAGACAACCTTATATGGAAACCCATTGGCTCGTATGCTTTGATGGGAGTCCTCGTACACCCCTAATCCCGAAGGGTTCGAATGCATGTGGACGGTAACGACACGCCCCGTTTCCAGGACGGCTTCAACGGAAGAAATGAAATCGAATCCAAAGAGAGCGCTGGATACGAGCAAGTGGCCGACATCAAGGCAAAAGGAGAGGCTTGTCGTGCGTGCAAGTTCAAGCAGTTCATCAGGATGGACGAGGAGGTAGCCTGCACGTGGGTTCAGGTTCTCCACCGCCAGCTTCACACCCATTGCATCAAGTTCGCCGGACAAAGCGGACAGGTTCTCCACCATGGACGAAAACGCCAAGCGGTATTCAGACTCCTTGGTGTACGAAAGGTTGCATATACTCCCCTTCTTCACGGATATGAACTTCTCAAGCCCGCTCTTGGAAAGCATGTCGGACCTCTCGGAGACCGATGTCGGCACAAGGCCCGGCACTAGGTAGCCTGGATGCAGCACGACTATGCCGGCACCAATCCTCTTTGCAAGCCCTGCATCCTCAAGCACCTGCTCATGGGACCAATATACGACATCCTTGTCAGGACTTGCAAAGTTGGGGAAGAAACTACGCATTGGAGAAAACGCATGGATTGAAGCTATCCTGCCCTTAGCGGAGGTTAGCCATTCTTCAAGTTCATCCCTCCTACGATTGTACGAAAGCTCGAACGACGCCTGAGGGAACATCCTTGCAATATGGGAAAGCTCCTCTACACTGCCAATTCCAACCATAGACGTACCCTTAGCCATGCCATGCCTCCAGAGTGGAAGTATACACAAAAAAACATTTGACTGCACAGCTATGCTCTGCTATCCTTTGAGCAGTTGAAAATGTATACATTTTTTGTATACAATATTCATGGCTACATCCATGGCCATAGACTACACCTGCACCGAGAGGTAGAAATGAAGGAATCGCAGACCCAGAAGGCTTACGACACATTGCAGGAAATGATCTTCACGTTCCGTCTGGCACCGGGCTCAAGGGTATCGGACTTCGTACTGTGCAAGACGTTGGGCATGAGCCGGACCCCAATCAGGCAGGCGATGCTTGCGCTGGCATCCGATGGCCTGCTTGAGACCGATGGCGTGCATTTCAACGTGCCGCAGCTCACGGAGAAGCATATCGATGACGTGTACGATGCAAGAATATGCCTGCAGACGGGACTCTTGAGGCTTGCAATGGAAAAGGGGATCTCAAAGGGCGACCTGGCGCAACTTAGAACGGAGATGGAGATAGTAAGCAACTCGGAGAACCAAGGGGACATCCGAACAGCTTTGAACCACGACCACGGCTTCAACTACCTTTTGGCATCATTGGGAGGCAACCCCATGCTTCTCTCAAGCTTCTCAAAGCTACAGAAGCAGATACGGGTCATAAGCATCCTTGGCATGGCCAAACCGCTCTTGAAGGCAAGGGAGTGCTTTGCCGGCATTTGCGACGCCATAGAGGAGAACGACACAGAAAAGGCCTGCCGCCGGATGACGGACTATATAAACACCGCACGGGACCACAAGAAGAACGTGATAATGGGTCTCTCATCCGAGGGCCTCGAAGGTATGTACAACGTGATAGCGTCAATCACCCCGCAGAACAAAGACCTATGACGCTGGGAGGAGCAATGACAATGGTAATCACCAATGCAAAGATTGTCCTAGAGGACGAGACAATACTTGGAAACATAAAGATTGTAGACGATACAATAGCCCAAATCAGCTCAAAGCCAATAGAAAATCCGGGAACAGACGACATACTGGATGCCAAAGGCTGCTTCGTCATGCCAGGAGTCGTGGACCTGCACACACATGGGTCTGGAGGATTCGACTTCATGGACGGAGAGGTCTCTGACATAGTTGGTGCGGCATCCAGCCTTGCAGCGCATGGAACAACAACATGCCTTCCAACGACCCTTACTTCCTCAGATGAAGAGCTTTTCTCGTTCATAAAGAACTACAGGACTCTTGTCGAAGGTTTCAAGAAGAAACCAGCCCTCAACATGGCAAAGATACCGGGACTGCATCTGGAAGGCCCCTACTTCGACATGGAGCAGAAAGGCGCCCAGGATCCAAGATACATACGGAAGCCCGATGAAAAACACTACATGTCAATAATGGAGGCATCTCAAGGCAGCATCAAAAGATGGTCTGTAGCCCCTGAGCTCGACGGTGCCTTGGAGATGACGAAAAGGCTTTCCAAGGAAGGGGTCCTCATCTCCGCTGGCCATACGGCGGCCACCTACGATGAGATTTCAAAGGCATACGACTGCGGAATGAACCTACTCACCCACTTCTACTCAGGAATGTCCACCATAACCAGAAGAGGTGGATTCAGAGTCCTTGGGACAGTCGAAAGCGGATACCTTTTGGACGACTTGAACATAGAACTGATATGCGATGGCATGCATCTTCCTCCAGAGCTTCTTGAAATGATATTCAAGCTCAAGCGCCATGACAGGATAACAGCCTGCTCAGACAGCATGAGGGGTGCGGCAATGCCACAAGGTCAATCTATCCTTGGCCCCAAGCGCAATGGAACGGCCTGCATCATTGAGGACGGCATTGCAAAGATGCCTGACCGCACATGCTTCGCAGGAAGCGTCGCGACAGGAGACAGACTCATAAGGACGTTGTACAAGACCATGGGCCTCAAAATGGAGGAGGTCTCCCGTTTGGTCTCGCTAAGACCTGCACAGCTCATTGGAATGGACGCTGAGATTGGTTCCATAAAGGAAGGAAAGAAGGCGGACCTCGTGATCTGCGACGAAGATGTGAAGCTAAAGCATGTGCTTGTGGATGGAAAGATAGTGCTCAATTCGTATAGACTGTAGAACACTGCCATCAGAATTGCAGAAAGAGGAGCGAATCATGATTGAAATAAGCATTTCCAAAGATGCCAACGAACTTGGACTTTGTGCAGCGAAGAAGGCCGCAGGTCTCATATCACAGGCCATTTCAGAACGGGGAGAAGCAAGGATAATACTGTCCACAGGCATGAGCCAATTCGAGACTTTGAAAGAACTTGTCAAAATGGACGTTGACTGGTCAAAGGTCACAATGTTCCATTTGGACGAATACGTTGGACTTCCAGAGACGCACATTGCAAGCTTTAGGAAATACCTCAAGGAGCGCTTCACATCCCTTGTAGACCTCAAGGCGGCCTACTTCGTCAACGGAGAAGACGATGTATCCAAGAACATAGAAGAGCTTTCCGCAGCGCTCAACGAAAAGCCTGTGGATGTGGGGCTCATAGGCATTGGCGAGAACGGCCACATTGCCTTCAACGATCCACCAGCGGACTTCGAGACCACACAGGCCTACAAAATCGTAGACCTAGACACACGCTGTCGCATGCAGCAGGTTGGTGAGGGCTGGTTCGCAACTGTAGACGACGTTCCAAGACAGGCCATATCCATGTGTCCTAGGCAGATAATGTCGTGCCGACACATCATCTCAGCCGTTCCACACAAAGTGAAGTCCCAAGCCGTCTATGACACAATCACCAAGCCGGTCTCCCCTATGGTGCCTGCGACTTTGCTCAAGACACATCCCGATTGGAGTCTCTTCTTGGATATGGACTCAGCCTCCATGCTGATAGGTTGTTGACAGAGTGGCTGGTTAAAACTTGACAGGTGATGTTTCTTTTGCGATACTTCGAATGAAAAGAGGCACCGCCTGTGGACGGTCAACCTCTGAAAAACGAAGCGATAAATACCGCTCAGCTGTTCGAGGGCTGAGCGGTTAGTTTTTGTTTGGTTTAACGTTTCAACGTTTTCAACACTTTCTACAGACGCTACAGTTGCCACAAATGCTACAGATGGCACACATGCCACAACCGCCACACATTGGCCACAGATTCGAATGCAGTTTCAAAAAAGCTCGCATTCATAGCGTCCTACAGCATCCGTCAGAGCCCTACAGCGCCACACTTCGCCATACAACGCCATACAGCGCCCTACAACGCCAAAAAAAGCTGAATAGACCCACCAAGCAACGGTCTATTCAGCAAAAAATAAGTTTTTCAAAGACTTAGAAGTAGTGCAAAGCGTTGTTGAAGGAGATATCCTGAGCCATCTTACCCATCATCTCATAGTCACCAGGAGCCTCTCCATTCTCCATCCAGGTACCAAGGATGTTGCACATGATTCTGCGGAAGTACTCGTGCCTTGGATATGAAAGGAACGAACGGCTGTCAGTGAGCATGCCAACGAAGCGTGAGAGCATACCAAGGTTGCCAAGGGTCTTCATCTGCTGGACCATACCGTCTATGTGGTCACAGAACCACCAGCCGGAACCAAGCTGCAGCTTTCCTGGGATGTCGCGCTGGAAATCGCCCATAAGGGATCCAAGGACGTAGTAGTCGTTTGGGTTCAAGGAGTACAGGATTGTCTTTGGAAGAGCGTCCTGACTGTCAAGGGCATCAAGGAAACGTGCAAGCTTGTCCGCAATGGAGTAGTCGCTTATTGCATCATAGCCGGTGTCAGGGCCAAGGGCCTTGTAGCCACGTGAGCAGTTGTTGCGGCTGGCCTGCATGTGAAGCTGCATGACAAGACCTCTCTTGGAGTATTCCTTTGCCAACGACATGAGGATGAACGTCCTGTAGAGCTCGGCTTCGGATGCTGTGACGGCCTCCCTCTTGCGGGCCTTGAGGAACACCTCGTTGACCTGGGCATCGCTTCCAACGGCGTATGGAGGGAAGCAGAGTGCGTGGTCTGTGGCAAGGCAGCCGTTCTCGACGAACCAGTCAAGGCGCTTGGAAAGTGCCGTCATGACATCCCATGCGTTATCGATGGAAACACCGCTTGCGGTGGCAAGGGAATCGATATAGGCATTGAAGCTTGCGGCATCGATGTTCATTGCCTTGTCAGGACGAAACGAAGGGATGACCTTTGTCTTGGTTTTGCCTTCAGACCTGATCTGTGCGTGGTATTCAAGCGAATCCACAGGGTCGTCGGTTGTGCCAACGGCGTAGACCTTGAACTTGTCGAAGATGCCGTAGACGTTCAGGGACGGATCGTTCTTGAGCTTATCGTTGGCCTCGTCGTAGATCTCACGGGCCGTTGCGGGGCAAAGCACCTTGTCGATGCCAAAGTATCGCTTGAGTTCAAGGTGCGTCCAGTGGTAGAGAGGGTTTCCAACCAAGCGGGAGACGGCATCGCTCCAGTTGTAGAAACGCTGGAAAGAGTCCCCTTCCCTCTCGTCCATGCCGTTGGCTCGGATCATGCGCCACTTGTAGTGGTCTCCGCCAAGCCACGCCTGAGTGATGTCAGGCTCGCGCTTGTTCTGAGCTATCTCCTTTGGCGAAAGGTGGCAGTGGTAGTCGAAAATGGGCATGTCCTTGGCCCATTCATGGAAAAGTATACGTGCAGGCTCGTTCTCCAAGAGAAAATCCTCGCCCATGAAATCCTTCATATCAAATCCTCCAATCAAATCCATCATATCCAAGACCGATATCCCTGAGGACACCGTATCAATTGAACTTCTCCCTGTTTATCCAAAGACCCAAAGCAGGGTTTGGAATGAAGAAGACCTGTTCTCCATCAACATCGTTGTAGCCATACGAAAGCTTGGAAGGATCGTACTTCTTCGCAATCTCATCGTATGAAGCAGGTATGAACCCAACGTCCTCTATCTCCTTTTGGGAGATGTTCTTCACGGCATAGGTTATCGAGAACCTACCGTCGCTTGAACCATGGATCAGGTGTGCGGCAACACCCATGTTCTCCTTAAGGTCGTCGCAGTCCTTCAACAACTCAAGGGTATGAAGACGGCCCTTGTAGCCGTACTTGCGAATGAGCTTGTCGTTGATGGGGTCCTCTCCAAACTTGTCCACACCGGGAGCAAGGACGATGAGGTCTCCGCCATCTGCCATGGCCATGCGGGTTCTGTACACGCTCTTGTTGCCAAGCCAGGTGCTCTTGAACTCCTTGGGGTCAAGATAGACGACGCACTTCTTGATTCCATGCTCCACAAAGTCTATGTTGTGCTCCTGGGCGCACACGATTGCATCCTCAAGAGGCTTTCTGCCTTCGCCTATGAAAAGGCCGTGTGTCTGTATCACGGAGTTTGGAGCGGTGCATGCAGTGAGCATGTAGAGCACATGGACATCCTTGAGGAAGTGCTCTGCGGCGTAGTCGAAGACCTTCCTTACAGGAGTGTGGTCGCGACCCATCATGCGCTCCATTCCGTAGACTGCGCCTATGATGTGGCTCTGGTTTATCATTGAGCTTCCACCAACGCCAACGAACAGGTTCTTGGAATGGTTGGCCATGCCAATGACCTCATGGGGCACAACCTGACCAATGGAAAGGACAAGGTCGAACGACGGGTCCATGACCATGCGGTTTATCTCAACGGCAACGGGCTCCTTCCAAAGTCCCTCCGTGACCTCTGACACGAACGAGGCAGGAACCTCTCCAATGTTGACGACGTCATGTCTCCAATCATGTGCATGGAACTTCTCTACAGGGATGTCACCATACATGGTGGAGATCTCCTGCTGTGTCATTGGAACGTGGGTTCCAAGAGCTTCGAGGATCTCAACCTCTACGCCATGGTCGCAGCACCAATGATAGCCTATATTGGCAATGAGACCCGCATTCGAGAAGAACCTCGTGAAGTCAGGCACTACCATGAGCACCTTCTTTGGGCTGCGGGCCGCAAGGGCGGCCTCGACATCAATTCTTATCTGTCTTTCGTCAAGCATAGACCACCCCACCTTTAGGCGTTGTATGTGGTGGCCGATGTGCTGCCGCCTTCGCCTGTCCAGTTGGTATGGAAGAACTTTCCACGCTCGCAGTCAACCCTTTCGTATGTGTGTGCACCAAAGTAGTCCCTCTGCGCCTGAAGGAGGTTGGCAGGAAGACGGGATGAGGTGTAGCCATCGAAATAGCTGAGTGCGCTTGAGAATGTAGGTACAGGGATTCCGCAGAGCGTTGCATTTGCAACCACGTTCCTCCAGGAAGGAACGAGAGCCTTCACCGTGTCCTTGAAATAGGAATCGAGAAGAAGGTTGGAAAGCTCTGGATTGCGGTCGAAGGCCTCCTTGATCTTTCCAAGGAACGTAGACCTTATGATGCAGCCGCCTCTCCACAGAAGGGCTATGGAACCGTAGTTGAGATCCCAGCCGTATGTCTTTGCTGCACTTTCCATAAGGACATAGCCTTGGGCGTAGGAGATTATCTTTGATGCAAGAAGAGCCTTTCTTATATTCTCAACCATTGCAGCCCTATCGCCCTCATAGTGACCACGCTTGATTCCAAAGGCCTTGTCGGCCTCCACTCTCTGAGCCTTCATTGCAGAAAGGCATCTTGCAAAGACGGCTTCTCCAATCAAAGTCAAAGGGACTCCTTCGTCAAGGGCTGCGATCCCAGTCCACTTCCCGGTACCCTTCTGTCCTGCCGTGTCAAGGATCTTGTCCACAAGAGGCTGTCCGTCCTCGTCCTTACGGGCAAGGATTTCGCTGGTGATCTGGATGAGGTAGCTGTCAAGCTCAGTCTTGTTCCACTGGGCGAACACTTCATGCATCTCGTCTGCGGACATTCCAAGCATGTCCTTCATGAGCTGGTAGGCTTCGCAGATAAGCTGCATATCGCCGTACTCTATACCGTTGTGGACCATCTTGACGAAGTGTCCGGCACCATCGCTTCCAACCCAATCGCAGCAAGGGGTTCCATCCTCCACCTTGGCGCAGATGGACTGGAAGATTGGCTTCACCAACGGCCATGCGGCAGGCGAGCCGCCCGGCATCATGGAAGGACCCTTGAGGGCGCCCTCTTCGCCACCGGAGACTCCGGTCCCAACATACAGGAGCCCTTTGCTCTCGACATATGCGGTTCTGCGAATCGTATCTGGGAAGTGGCTGTTTCCACCGTCTATGATGACATCACCTGGCTCAAGGACTCCAAGGAGCTGCTCAATGTAGTCGTCTACAGGAGCACCTGCCTTTACGAGCATCATGACCTTCCTAGGCTTTGCAAGCGAGGCTGCAAGTTCCTGGAGGCTATGGGTTCCAATTATGTTTAGGCCCTTTGCCCTACCGTTCACAAAGTCATCGACCTTGCTTACGGTTCTGTTGTATACAGCGACCGTGAAGCCCTTGGACTCCATGTTCATGACTATGTTCTCACCCATTACGGCAAGGCCAATAAGACCTATATCTGCTTTTTTCTCCATAAGAATCTCCTTGTTGTTTATCTCTTTACTCTGGCGTTTCCGCTATAGACGGACCAGATCTGCTCTTCGTCCGCTGGTGTGCTGTAGTCCGTAAGGACCGTGGTTGCGAGGACACCTGTGGCCCAACCCATCTTTATCCAGTCCTCCTGCGGCTTTCCAGCAAGGATTGCGTAAAGCAGTCCTCCGACGAATCCATCGCCGCCACCAATGCGGTCCATGACCTGGATTGGACGAGGCTCCTCCACATACCAGGTATCTCCAACCAGAACCAACGCACCCCAGTTGTGTTCGTTGGCGCTCACGACCTCTCTGAGCGTGGTTGCAAAGACGCTTGCCTGAGGATAGGAAGCCCTGACCTGGGCTATCATGTCCTTGAACTGACCAATCTTCTTCTCAAGGTCCTTGCCTCCAGCTTCAGGCCCCTTCATTCCAAGAGCAAGCTGGAAGTCCTCTTCGTTTCCAATGAGAATATCCGCAACCCCTGCGATCTCTCTGAATGCGGCGCGAAGCTCCTCTTCTCTGCCCTTCCAGAACGATGCTCTATAGTTGAGGTCAAACGATATGACGGTGCCGTTCGCCTTTGCCGCCCTTGCGACCTCAAGGCAGAAAGCCGTCGTCTCAGGACTCAAGGCACAGACAAGGCCTGAAAGGTGGAGGATCCTCACACCTTCCACACGGAAGATCCTGTCAAGGTCGAAGTCTTTGGCTTTGAGTGTACGCCCAACCTCTCCGCTGCGGTCGTTCCAAACCCTTGGTCCACGGCTTCCAAAACCGCTATCCGCAATGTTGAACTGGTGTCTATAGCCCCAGGCACCGCCCTGTGGAACCTCTGGACCTTCGTAGTCTATGTTCCTGAACCTAAGTTCAGCCTTTATGAAGGAGGCTATTGGGCTGTCCTTGACGAACGATGTAAGGACCTTCGTCTTGAGCCCAAGCGACGAGGACACGTTCAGAACGTTGCTCTCCGCACTTGTAGCCTGCATCTCGAAGAAGCGGCTTGTGTGCACTGGAAGTCTATCGACAGGCGTGATCCTCACGCCCATGCTGGTGGGACACACCAGATCGTATTTGCAGTTCTCTCTAAGTTTCATGGTCAATCTCCTAATGTTGTATGTTCCTCTCTTGCAATCAGAATGCCAGGACCATTTCGTGAAGGGCCTTCCTTACAGCCCATGGGCCTGCGTTCATCTTGTTGAAATTGGAAACGACAGCCTCCTTCAAAGGAGATGCGTTTAGATCATAGCCCCATATATCGCTACGGGACATTATTGCAACCAATGCGCCATCCTTCGCTGGCTGTCCAAAAACAATACCTGCCATGTCCTTCTGAGCGGACTCGAGAAGTGGATCAGGGCTTGGTTCAAAGGCCTTTCCTTCGTCGTCTACTGCAAGAAGGTATCTCATCCATGATGCAAGCACGAACGGTACGCACTTGAGATTCGAAAGGTCCATACCCCTCTTCTCGTATTCCTTGACGGTCTCGCCAAAGCGGATTGCAAGCTTCTGGCTCGTATCCGTGGCAATCCTCTGAGGAGTGTCTGGCATGAACGGGTTTGGAAGCCTCTTGTAGACGACATCGTCTATGAAGCTCTTTGGTGAAAGGATGCCAGGGTCCGTCACGACAGGAAGTCCCTCCACATAGCCAAGCCTCTTTATGTAGGCGACTATGTCATCATCCTTCATCTCATCGCTTATCTTCTTGTAGCCAAGAAGGCATCCGGCGACGCTCATTGCAGTGTGAAGTGGGTTGAGGCATGTGCATACCTTCATCCTCTCGACCTTGGTCACGGTCTCGCGGTCAGAGAAGAGCACCCCGGCCTTGTCCAATGCAGGCCTTCCGTTTGGGAAGGAGTCCTCGACGACAAGGTATTCGCACTCCTCTGCGTTGACGAAAGGCGCAACCCATGACTTCTTGGAAGTCACGACGATATCCATATCCTCAACGCCATCGGCCTTGAGCATGTCTGCAACCGATGCATCAGGCCTTGGAGTTATCTTGTCGATCATGGACCATGGGAAGCTGACGACTTCAGGGTTGCATACGTAGTCCACGAAGCCCTGCTCCACGAATCCAAGCTCCTGCCATCTGCGGGCTATGGTCATGATGCCGTTTCCAAGCTTTTCGCCGTTTCTGGAACAGTTGTCCATGCTTACGACCGCAATTGGGAGCTTGCCGGCCTTGAACCTTTCAAGAAGGAGGGACGTGACCATACAACACACGGTAGAACATGAAGAAGGCCCCTTGAGGATATCGGCCTGCACGTAGTCCGGTGCAGTCGAGTAGCCCTTCTCCGTGATTGTGAAGCTCACCATCTGGAGGGCCGGACTTGTGAACACCTGGCAGAAACGCGCCCAGTCGGCTTCTCTTGCAGGGCTACATCTGAGGGCCTGTGCAACGGAAGCCACAACGGCCTTGCCAACCGTTCCATCGCTTTTGAGTGTGACGTCTATGCTAAGGTTGTCGAACTTGTCGTATGCATCGTCCAGCATCTCCCAGTCGAAGGCCTCTCCAACAAGGATTCCTGTATCTTCAAGTCCTTTGTCCAAGAGGTCCTGCATTCTGGCTGCAAGGAAGGCTCTGAATATGTTTCCAGAACCAAAATGCACCCATCTGCAACCTTTGAGGGTGTTCTCCCTCATCTTCTCTATGTCGAACGCAGGAAGCGTATAGCCTGCATTCTGCCACTGTCTACGGGATTCAGCGTCCCTGATTCCGTCAAGACAAAGTTTCATCTTGTTCCTCCAAAATCTTTTTCGTTTTGTTCGTATCTATCTCGTATCTTTATTCGTCAGTGCCTGTCGCATTCCACCAAACTCAGACCAAAATGGCCTTGAGGTGGTTTCCAATGTGCTCGTGTAGAAGCCTTGCATAGTCCTCTCTGTACGTCCTCCACAGTCTGTAGAGCCTATCCCTGAACAAAGATGCACCAGAGCTGTCCTTTGCGTTCAGAATGAGACCATAGGTGATGTGGATCAGCTGGCGTGCATCGTTCATGGAGAACAGCGACACAAGCTGGGCATCGTCCAACGTGTCTATGTCAGGTATCTTGGAAAGGTCTGTTGTGACATGGTAGTACTTGGTCGCCTCGCTGAATGCACCAAGTGCGAACCTGTGGACCTCTCTGTAAAGCGATGGATCCTTCATTGCAACAAGCTTCATGGCCTCAAGCCAGTTGGTACCTGCGGTCTTGAGATGGAACCTTCCCTTGGTCTCGCGTCCGGCGTATGGGAAGATGGAGAACTTGTCGGATCCGCTGTGGATGCTGAGCTTGTATCCAAAATGCCTTGCTATTGCGGCATGGACCTTCATCTCCTGCTCGAACTGGCCAAGGTCGCCAATATAGTCTATTCCCTTCTGGAACTCGCCGCAGAACCTAGGCGCCACGGTGGCTATATGCACTTTTGCCCTTGAAAGTTCATTGGCTACAAAGAAATGCTGGGCCGGATGGGTTGGCGTCATAGTCTCGTCGATTGAAATCTCGAAGTCGGCCCTCTGCCCCTTGGACTGGCCGCCCGACACGATATGGTTCTCATATATACCGATGGCATGGGCTATGGCCTTGCAGTATATGAGAGTGCATCTTTTGAACATGTCTTCGTCGAAATGGATACAGTGGCCCTCTCCAACGTCGAACGTCTTTCCAAGGTATATTCCTTCAAGGACTGCGGCGTAGTCCTTGTTCTGAGCCTTGAACGCTTCGTATCCCTCGCTTACCTGTGTACTTGAAAGGCCGTCTATCGTGTTGTCTATCTGCTCGCTGCAGTCAAGCGTTATCATGGTGCAGCCACTTGAAAGGGCATACTCCACTTCGTCTGCGGTCTTCACATGGTCGCCGTCAGCGCCCCAGCCTGTGGTGTAGTTGTTCCTGAACACACCAAAGGTCGCACAGTCTATGACGTCATGGAATGTGCGGTTGGTGAGGTTGAGCTCCCTTATGGACTGCTGTGCAAGTATTGGAGTCACCTGCGGGTAGTCCCTGAACACCATGAGGTGTCCGTCCGTTGCAATGCCAAGGCGGTCGCCAACTCCCATTGTCTTGTCCCTTTCAAGGACCCTTGAAGGGGCTGTGAAGGGGTAAAGGCTTCTAAGCCTATCTGCATTGGCATGGGAAAGCGGAGCTAGAATCCACTTCTCGTCGTTGCTGAATACGATCTCTCCATCGAATCCAAGCTCTGGCTTTGCAACCAGATAGTCGCAATCCAAGGCGGCGACCATGAACAGGTCGTCATGCCTGGACGCCTCGTATAGTTCAAAGGAACGTCCGTCGTCGGTCTTCCACATACAAGCCTCCATTTGCATTTGGTACAGGGTTTAAATTAATCTTTTTGCTGCACTATTTGTAACTATAACCGCTTTAGTAAGATAACGCAACTGATATTTTAGTTGCGTTTTGTTGCACACTCTCTGGAGCCTGTGCAGATTTCAATGGAAAAGTCATTTGCATTGTGCTATACTGGCGAGGATGCTCACCGATATCGTATACGCAGACCTACGAGACAGAATACTCAACCTTTCGCTCAAACCGGGCACTCCTTTGAGCTTCTCCGCCTTGAGCACGCAATACAACGTAAGCATCTCCCCTATCCGCGATGCGCTGAAGAAGCTGGCGTCTGAGGGACTTGTGGAGATAAAGCCTCAAAGTGGAACATCTGTGTCTCTCATCGACCTTGAACGTGTACGAGACGAGCGTTTCATGCGCCTGTACCTTGAGCTTGGTGCCATAGAGAAGCTGGGCGCAAGGGAATCGGGCTATGAAAGGATAGGCCTTGTGTCAAAGTGGGAAGACCTCATAGCACGGCAGCATGAGGCGTTTTCGTGCAGGGATACGGCAGGCTTCCTTGCCCTTGACGACTGCATGCACATGGCGCTTTTCGAGGAGACGGGCCACAGCAGGGTCTTCGAGTCCATAAGAAGCACAAGTGGGAACTACCACCGCATACGAATGGTGAGCTACCTGTTCGATGATATCCTCAAGAACATCCTCGTTCAGCATGCACAGCTCATGGAGGCCTTGAAGGCCTGTGATGTGGAAAGGTTGCTTGAACTTGACAGAAAACACATTTCAAAAATAGAGGTTGAGACCGCCGAATACCAGAAGGCGTATCCTCAATATTTCAGACAGTAGTTCCTTTGTCCTTGGATTCTCTGGTGGACAGGGGTCAAGGACAGGCAATAGGAGGCGCGCATGGAGATCCAGAAACAGATACTGCTTTTCTTCGCAAGCATACAGACACCGGTCCTTGATGCCATAGTCCAATTCATCACCATGTTTGGAGAGGAGTACATAACGGTTGCGATCATCACGTTCATGTACTGGAACATAAGCAAGAAAAAGGGCTTCACGACATGTATGTGCATGCTCTCTGCAGCCCAGGTCATGTCGTTGACCAAGGCCTTGGTCAGGTTTCCTCGTCCGTGGAAGGTCATAGAAGGTCTTAGTTCTGTGCGCCAAAGCACCGCAACGGGATACTCGTTTCCAAGCGGACACACCTCCAATGCAGCCGCAACGCTTTCATCTGTCGCCGTTTCTTTCAAAAAGCGTTGGCTCTCCATTGCATGTGCGGTGATGATTGCACTGGTAGGCCTTTCCAGAATGTACCTTTGCGTGCACTGGCCAATGGATGTGGCATGCGGTCTTTTGATTGGTGTAGGAGCTACTTTCTTCCTCTATGACGTGGTTTCAAAGCTGTTCGACGATGTTGAACGTGGCTGCAAGGTATTTGATGTGGTGGCTGTTGTCTCAACTGCATTGTGGGTGCTCCTGGCAATTCTGCTGCAGTTGGCCTTGGTCGATGCTGAGGCCTTCACAACGTTTGCAAAGAACGTTGCAATGCTCTCTGGTGCCGCAATTGGATATCTTCTTGAAAGGAAATGCTTCGACTACGTCGTTGAGGAAGGACATTGGGGACGCAAGGTTCTACGCTTTTTCGTTGGAATAGCAGGAGCCGTGGTCGTTCTCCCTGTTTCAAAGGTTCTTCTCAAGGCCGTTGGAGCGTACTGCCCCATTACGGCAATCCTGCGCTATGCCCTCGTGACGTTCTGGGCCAGCGGGCTGTTCCCTATTTTGGGAAAGAAGCTAGGACTGTTCGTGAAAGAGGGTTGAGCTTTTTGCAACGGATGCTACGGATGTCACGGTTGCTACGATTGCCACGGTTGCTACAAACGCTACAGATTTGACAAACGCCACAGTTGCTACAGACCTCACAACCGCTACAGAAGCTACAGATTGGCCACAGATTTCAACCTTTGAGTATGACGGCTATTGCACCGCTGCCGCCTTCTGCGGCTTTTGGAGTGAATGTCTCACGCACTGCATGGTGGTTTGCAATTGCGGCGCTTACTGCAGGTCTAAGGACGGCCTCGCCTCCTGCGGAGTGTATCCCCTTCCCTGTTATCACAAGCACCTTCCTAAGCCCCCTTGCCTTGGATTGGTCTAGAAAAGCCTTCACTGCCACGAAGGACTCCTCCAATTTGTAGTTGTGAAGATCAAGCTCGTCCTGAGCTTTCATTTGTCTTAGTGCATTTATAGAGGGGGAGTTTGAACCTTTGATGTTGGAACCGTTCTGGGAGCGGTCCTTGAGACGTTTGGATATGGCGGCATCTTCGTCATGGGTCTGCATCCATTGGCTGTAGATGTCAGCGAAACTGGATTTTGAGTTTTTGTCTGAGCTATCGGTTTTCATATCCATCACACATATCCACCACCTTCCTTGACCAAATCCAAACTATTGACTATCCTATGCAACGTTGATCCTTTAGCTCAGCTGGATAGAGCACTTCCCTCCTAAGGAAGGGGTCGGGCGTTCGAATCGCCCAAGGGTCAAAAGGCTGCACCGCCAAGCTATCGTCTTGTGTGCAGCCTTTTTTGTTTTGCAGCTCTTCGTGACCAATAACATCGTCAGCTTGGACAATGCCGTACAAAAAGTACTGTCATTGTCCTCCTTCCTTGTTCTAGCTTCGAACAACTGCAAAACCACATCAACCTCATTTCAAAAACGAAACGGCTGTCTCCTTGCTCATGGACTTGCAGGCCTCCTCGTTCTGCTGATACTCCTTGGCTATGCGAACGTTGTCGCTTCCATGCCTAAGGTAGAAGCCATAGCGACCATGGTAGATTCCAAGAGGCTTCCCTTCATGGTCCCCAAAATCCACGACAGCCTGCGAAGAGCTACGGGATGCAGACCTGGCCGACACTTTCTTCGACGTTTCCTTTGGAGTGCTGAAAAGCTCACGGGCCTCCTTCTCGGTCATCTTGAAGAGGTCGTCGGAATCCTTGACGCTCCTGAAATCGCCGCCGCATTTCACATAAGGGCCGTACTTTCCAATATCGGCGGTGATGGGCTCGCCAGCCTCAGATGCTCCAATGGTGATTGGAAGCCCAAAGTACTTGAGCACGTCTTCTATTGGAGCGGTCCTGTTTCCAATGTACTTCTTTGGAACCTTGAAGCGTTTGACATCGCTCGTCTGGGACTTGTCCCCAAGCTGCCAGTAGTCGCCGAACTTTCCAGTGCAATACAGGACAGGCATTCCAGATGAGGTCGTTCCCATGAGTTCAGGGGAGTTGGCACGGCCCTCCCCTTCGCCGTTTCCAGACTCCTTGAGCTTTGAAACCATCTCGTCCGTGACGGAGGCTGGGGTCCAGTCCTTTGGTATGGATATGAACTTGCCGTCATTGCTTTTGACATAAGGGCCGTATGGACCAAGGTTTATGCAGTTGTCCTCGGAAAGCTGAGGAAGCGACAGTTTCTTCACGTCCTTGGAGTTGATCGAAACCTTGTTGTCCTTCACCTGCTTCTCAAGTCCATGCACGCCTTCGTAGAAATCCTGAAGGAACTTGAGCTCATCAAGCTTGCCTTCTGCTATGAGGTCAAGTCCATCCTCCATGTCGCGGGTGAAGCCGTAGTCTATGCGGTCAGAGAAATACCCTTCAAGAAGCTGTACGACTCCAAAGCCAACGAAGGTTGGAACCAACGTCCCTCCTTCGCGCACAATGTAGTTCTTCTCAAAAAGCCTATCTATGATGGAGGCGTATGTGGATGGTCTTCCTATTCCAAGCTTTTCAAGGGTCTGGACCAATGAAGCTTCAGTATAGCGGTTGGGTTCCTTGGTCTCATGCCCTACGCTTTCAAGCTGGGAGCAGGAAAGGACCTGTCCCACTGCAAGACGTGGAAGCGGCGACTCCTTGTCCTCAAGGGCTGCGCTTGGGTCGTCCGAGCCTTCCACATAGACCCTAAGGAAGCCAGGGAACTCTATTCTCACACCTGTTGCGGTGAAAAGTGTGCTGCGGCCATCACTGCATTTTGCACCAATCTGGACACTTGTGTTCTGCTTGAGGGCGTTATTCATCTGGGATGCAAGGGTACGCTTCCATATAAGGGTGTAGAGGTCAAGCTCCTTGCCGGAAAGCCCTGTCTCTTCAGGTTTCCTGAAATGCTCGCCAGATGGCCTTATGGCTTCATGCGCCTCCTGTGCGTTTGTGCTCTTGGCAGTATACTGGCGTGGCTGCTCTGGAAGGAAATCCTTTCCATAGAGTCCTAGAACCGCCTCTCTGGCTGCATTTATCCCCTCTTGGCTGAGCGCTGGGCTATCGGTTCTCATATAGGTGATGAATCCGTTCTCATAGAGGCTTTGGGCAATCTTCATCGTATCCTTTGCGGATAGATGCAGCTTTCTGTTGCCTTCCTGCTGCAACGTACTGGTTATGAATGGAGGATACGGCCTTTGCGAGACCTGTTTCTCCTTTATGTCCAACACTGAGAAATCGCTGTTTTGGAGGGAATCGACCAAGGCCTTGGCGTCGTCCTTTGAAAGGAGGACAACCTTGGACGAACCGCAGTAGGCGCCGGTCTCGCTGTCAAAGTCCTTGCCGTCGGCGACCTTGAGGCCATCGACGCTTTCAATTGCAGCACTGAACCCCTCATGGAACGTGGCCTTCACATCCCAGTACTCGGACTTCTTGAAGGTGAGCCTCGTCTTCTCGCGGTCCACGATGAGCCTAAGGCCCGGAGACTGCACGCGTCCTGCACTAAGGCTCTTGTTGGACAGCTTTGACCACAGCACGGGGGATATGGTATAGCCGTAGAGCCTATCCAAGACACGACGGGCCTCCTGAGCGTGGACAAGGTTCATGTCCAGTCCACGACCGTTGCCAAACGCCTCCAGAATGGCCTTCTTCGTAATCTCGTGGAACACCATCCTCCTATACGGGACCGATGGCTTCAGGACCTCCACCAAGTGCCAGCTTATGCTCTCTCCCTCACGGTCCTCATCAGTTGCCAGGATGAGTTCCTGAGCACCCTTGAGTTCACCCTTTATCTGGGAGATTATCTTCTCCTTGGTCTCGTCTATTATGTACTTGGGCCTGTAGCCGTTCTTCACATCGATGCAAAGGTCGTTCTTTGGAAGGGTTCGCACATGGCCGTTGCTTGCAACTACGGTGCAGTCGCTTCCCAGAAAATTCCTTATCGTCTTGGCCTTCGTAGGCGACTCGACTATGATTACTTTCTTCTCCCCCATTGGAAGTCTCCTTGTTCTCGACAGGGCCTTTCTCAAGACCGATTTCCTTGTATTCAGCCCTGCATGCTTAAGGTTTTGATATGATCGTGCACTGTCCGCCTGACAGCGTCCTGCAACAGTGCCTAATATATAAGGAGGAGTTGGGAAGATGTCAACAAGTGAATCCAAAGTTTTTTCGCTCGAAAAGGCTCTGCAAAGACCTCTTAATCTATAGATTAAGGGACTTGGAAATTACATCGTCTTTACAAATCGTCAGAAAATCTTTTGATGTTGTTTCTACAACATACAACAACTCGTTTGGCCGTAAGAATATGAAACTCTAGTTGAAGTTCCTCTAAAACAAGGAGTTTTTCCATGAAGCGATTTTCAAAGGTCCTTGCCGTTGCTTTGACCCTTTTCACACTATGCATAGCATCTCTGTCCGCAGAGGACGGAGATAGGATTGTAATAACATCAACTATACCACAAGTTGAGCCAGTCTTTGGAATCAAAGGCTCCTTGAACGGTACTGATTCCTGGGTTGTTGGAACACAGGATGGAGCTGAGATCCACTGCAACGTGGATATAACCCAAAAGCCTACCGTTGGGGTGAATGTTGTCAATGTATCCTTAAAGGAATTCCAAACGAACCAAAGCCGTTTCAAAGGAAGCTACAGCATTTCAGTAACAGCAACCCCGTTTGAGAATACAGACACGGACATGGAAGGCTACAAGACGGACGCTCCTAGTTGGTTCTACAACGGACATACAACGGAAACGGTGGGTTTGGAAATCACCCCAAACACCATTGAAACGAGCGGAGTAGGCTCCTATGGGGTCACTGTCAACTACACGACAGGCTCCCCTATAGCGCAGGGAACAGTGCTATTCACAATAGCCTACGGTTGGAAAAACAAGGAGGACCTACCGGCAGGACCTTACAAAGCCACCGTCACTTTGAGCTTCAGCGCGCTTTGATATGCGGTGCCTACTGCTTCACGAGTGGAAAGACCTTCTTCCCTTCTGCACCTGGTGCCGGATTGTAGAAAAGACCCCAACTTGCCACACCACTGCCATCCATCGTAAACGCAAGTTCCATCCTTCCTTTTGAGGAATTATATCTAAGTTTAAAGCTGTTTTCTGTTTTAACTGTCAAACCCGCTTTTGATTCGACTATACATGAACCTGTATGTCCATCCCTTACAAGCAATTTCACTTTCCATTTGGACGGGGTTATTGAAGTGGTGTTGAACTTCCCTGCATTGAAACGGTAGTTGTCTGCAATGACGCTGTTCTCGTTCCAGTCATGCCACTGATAGCCGCCTTCTGTCTCAAGCTCTATTGGAAACATTCTTCTTGGACTGGATGGGTTTGAAAGGTCATAGACCTCAAAGGAAAGCTCTCCGTCCCCAAGTTCGACCTCCTTCACCTCGAACACAATCTCCGTACACTTTCCGTTGTTCGTCTTGTTGGTTGGATTGGCCCACTTGTAGATGCCGTTCCATTCGCCCAAACCAAGTTCTGGACCTGGTTCGTAAACATCGTTGACCGGGGGATCCACATCAACGCACGAAACGGACATTATAGCTACGGCGACCATCAACAACGCCAAAGTCATTCTCTTGAAACAGTTCATTTTCATTCTTTCCTTTCCAATTGCCAAACAGCAGATGGCAGTTTATTATATTTTCCATGAAGAAGAAACCTTCGAAGTCACGCACCATTACATTTTTTACACTGCTTTCTGCAATTCTGCTTCTTTCACTTACATCCTGCAGGGTATCTGAAAAACTTACACTTACGAATGATCAGACCCTTGAAGGGAAGAATCATATAGACCTATCTGTAAGCGACTACTTCGTAAGCGTCATAGAGGACCTTTCAAACTGGGATGCAAGCGATGAAAGCGACCCCATAATAGATGTAGCCATGGACGAATTCGTGCAGAACCTTGAAAATTCAAGCACCACGTCCAACATAAGGTTCAGAAAGGCCGGTGTGAATACATACATGGGGGACTTCTCATTCAACGACTTCAAATCCCTTGTGGTTGACCTTTCAAACGGCAACGCGGACCAGAGCATCGTAACCACAACCAAGAACGGAGATACGACGCATGTATCCATAAGGATTGCAATGGACAACTACGAAGACCTTACAAAGATGGTCCCTTTCCTTGCGAACCCAAACTTCGAGGTCTATGGTCCGCTCTACAACCATGACCTTACAGAAGAGAACTACCTTGAAATGATGGGCTTCATACTTGGAGAGGAATGTCCACAGGAGATAACGGATTCAACCATAAAGATCCAGGTAGTAGCACCAAAGGCCGTGACGGCCCATGATGGAACGCTCAAGAACGCCAAGACCGTTGAGTTCTCCTTCCCTCTCATCGACTTCCTGCTTCTGCACGAACCAATAGAGTTCTGGCTCGAGTACTAATAATCCCAACTAGGAAATATATCCTAGAACTCTATTTTGTATTCACTGTCTTTGAGGGCAATCCTGCAACTTATACCTTTGCAAAGGAGCTTTTCATTCACTTGGTCTACAAGCATGGCTACACGCTCAGAGCTTTCCTTGCATACGTTCTCATGCCACACGGATTGGTAGATCTGCTCGAATGTGAATGAACAGCTGGGGTTTACGAGCATTATGAACATAAGGCCCAGACCTTTTTCGTCGAAAGAGACTTCAACGCCGTCGAACACAATGGCATCGGCCTCAAGACGGAATGCTATCCCCTTCTCGCCCAATCCCATGCCAAAGTAGTCCAGCGTTGCAAGACTGTCGCTTCGTATCTGGCGAATCAAGTGCGAAAGCGAATCGAAGCGTTGCGTGGGTCTGAGCAGCTTGAAGACGTCAAGGACAACGCTGCGGCCATAGATGTCGCTGTTGAAGTCAAGGATGTTGACCTCTATGGTGACCTTCTCCATGTTGTCGACGGTTGGTCTGCGTCCTATGTTCACTGTGCCGCAACGGACGATGTCGCCAATTGTTATGCAGGAGCAATACACGCCCTCTTCAAGGAACGAGATGTCGCAGGACGTGTCTATGTTGGCGGTTGGAATGCTCATGAAGCGACCAAAGCCTTTGCCATGGACGACAGTACCTTCAATGGAGACTAGGATGTCACGTCCGTCAACGTTGCAGGAAATCATACGTTGAACCTGAAGTGCATGATGTCGCCGTCCTGCACGATGTATTCCTTGCCTTCTATACGGAGCCTTCCGGCCTCCTTGACCTTGGCTTCGCTGCCGTACTTGAAAAGGTCTTCGCAGCTATAGACCTCGGCCTTGATGAAGCCTTTTTCAAAGTCCGTGTGGATCACACCTGCAGCTTGAGGAGCCTTGTATCCTGCACGGAACGTCCATGCACGGTCCTCATCTGAACCAGCTGTGAAGAAAGTCCTTAGCCCCAATGTCTCGTAGGCGGTCCTTATGAGGACGTTCATACCGCTTTCCTCAAGGCCTGCGGCTTCAAGGAACTCGGCCCGTTCCTCTGGAGTGTCCAGCGATGCTATCTCGGATTCCGTCTTGCCGCATATACACACCACTTTGGAACCTTCCTTTGCAGCTATGTCCTTTACGGCCTTCACATAATCGTTGTCCTGTCCAATTGCGCTCTCGTCTATGTTGCATACGAAGATGACAGGCTTCATGGTGATGAGATGAAGGTCGTTCAGCATTGCGCGCTCTTCTGGGTCAGTCACTATGCTTCTTGCGCTCAAGCCCTTGCCAAGGCCTTCAAGAAGTCTCTCATAGATTGGAACGAGGGCCGCAGCCTCCTTTGCGTCCTTGGCTATGCGGGCAAGCTTGCTCTGCTTCTGGTAACGTTTGTCAACGGTGTCCCAGTCTGCAAGCGCAAGCTCAATGTTTATGGTCTCGATGTCTCCAGCAGGGTCTATCTTGTTGTTGACATGTATGATGTCGGGATCGTCGAAGCATCTCACTACGTGGGCTATGACTCCAACCTCTCTTATGTTCGCAAGGAACTTGTTGCCAAGACCCTCGCCTTTGGAGGCTCCTGCCACGAGTCCTGCAATGTCCACGAACTCGGTCACAGCAGGGATGACCTTTGCGGTTGGTATGAGCTCCACTATTCTGTCAAGCCTTGGGTCCGGGACGTTGACGATTCCAACGTTTGGCTCGATGGTGCAGAAAGGATAGTTCGCAGCCTCTGCAGGTGCGCTTGTCAATGCCGAGAATATCGTGGACTTTCCAACATTTGGAAGCCCTACAATGCCACAATTAAGTCCCATATGACCCTCCGGATGGGGAAAATACTAACACTTTTTCCAACATTGCGCCACTATACCTCAACTATACACAGCCTTGAGAAACTCTGCTACAATCCTTTTGTATGGTAGACATATCCAAACCACAGGACATATTCTCCAGGATAAGGGCCATGTTGGTAGTCACAAGCGACCAAGCCTCATCCAAGATGCAGGCCCAGCGTTGCCGTGACAAGCTTGAAGCCCTTTGCAGCACGGTGGGCATCCAGGTGGGAGGTTGGCTTTACTTTCCAATAAGGGAGTTCAACAGCGCAACGTATCTTGGAAAAGGCCAGGTCGAAAAGCTTGCATTCATGGCGCAGGAGAGCGAATGCAACCTTGTTGTTTTCAACAACGGCGTAAGCCCACGCATACAGCGCAACCTTGAGCAGGTCCTTGACCTTTGTGTTGTAGACAGGCAGGAGATAATCCTTCAGATATTCGCAAACAGGGCGACCACAAGGGAGGCACGTCTTCAAGTGGAGCTTGCGCAGCTTCAGTACTCGCTTCCACGGCTCAAACGCAAATGGGCGAACCTCTCGCAGCAGCGTGGCGGTGTGAAAGGTGCCAAAGGAAGCGGAGAGAAACAGCTTGAACTGGACAAGCGACAGGCTCAGGAGAGAATCACCCGCCTCAAGAAGGAGATAAAGGAGATTTCCAAGCAACGCGATGTCCAAAGACGCAACAGACTACAGAAAAATGTGCCCAATGTTGCCATTGTAGGCTATACAAACAGCGGAAAATCCACGTTTCTAAACCGCATAGCGGACTCAAACGTACTGTCAAAGGACATGCTGTTTGCAACACTTGATCCAACTACAAGAAGAGTGCGTCTTCCAAACGGAGAGAACATACTCCTTACAGACACCGTAGGCTTTGTAAGCGATCTTCCCCATGAACTTGTAGACGCCTTCCGCTCCACGCTTGAGGAGGCGGTTCTGGCAAACGCCCTACTCATAATCCTAGATGCCTCCCGCGAGGATCTCATGCAATGTTGGGAGACGACAACTCAGGTCTTGAAATCGCTTGGTGCGTTCGAGAAACCACGACTTGTCCTTCTCAACAAAATGGATCTTGTGACAGAAGAGAACCTCTTTGCAGTGAATGCCTTCGTGTCAACAGAGCCAAACTGCATGGAAGTCTCGATTCTGGAAGACAAATCCATGAAAACCGTCCTTGAAAGGATAGAATCCCTCGTATTCCACAACCCCTTGGACACTGCAGACGACACACAGGAGGAAAACACATGAAAACCTTCGCATCACTACTGATTGCACTCATACTTGCACTTGCATCATGCACCACGACAACCCCAATGGCTTTGCAGGAGGACATCCCATCCACAGCACAGCCCATCTCTCAGCCCGATATCGTTGAGGACTCCAATGAGGCAGATACGGCAAACGAGAACACAGAGGTTGAAGAGCTTGAAGAGATTGAGACAACTGAGCCCAGCGAACCAATGGAAACTATTACAGACGACAAGCCATTGATCGAACCCGGAACAGCTGGGCAGGCTGGTGGTGTGGTCTTCTCCTACGAAGGTGCAAACCTTGAGGAATTTGTGGTGGACACAGATGGCATGAGTTACGAAGAAGCACTAACAATATCCCAAAACTGCACAATGATTACAAATAATGAATCATATTCAGGCTGGAGGCTACCATCTGTCGATGAGCTCTTGGCTATATACACACAGCTGTTCGAGACGGACCTTGTGGAATTCGAAGAGACCTACTACTGGGCAGCGTCCACAAAAGACTCCGACACCGCACCTGTAGTCTACTTTGGAACGGGCTTTGAGACTGATTTCTACAAGGACATGGACTTCGTTGGACTTATCGTAGTGAGAGATATCTGATTCCAAGAAGAGCTCCCTTTGTTTTATTGGAAGCCTTCTCAAGCCTCTTCCTGAAGCTTTCCGGCAAGCTGTCCGCACGCACCTTTTATCGAACGTCCACGGCTTATCCTTATGGTGTATGGAATGTTCCTCTTGTCCAACGCAGAGGTGAACGACTTGATCTCCTCAGACGTAGGGGTCTCGAACTCAAGTTCGTTGCAGGGATTGAACGGTATGAGGTTCACGACGACCTCAAGGCCGTTGCAGAACCGTTTGAGGTCATCTGCGTCCGATGCCGATATGTTCATATCATGTATCATGCAGTATTCAAGGGTGAAACGACGGCCTGAGACCTTCTGGAACCTCACCAAAGCGTTTCTCAACTGCGCAAGGTTGAACGACCTGTTCACTGGCATGAGGAACGAGCGCTTCTCATCGTTGGCGGTCACAAGCGACACCGCAAGCTTCACAGGAACCTTGCGGTTGGAAAGGTCAAGGATGCCAGGTACGAGACCACAGGTGGATATCGTTATCCTTCTGTGACTTAGATTGTAGCCTTCAGGATCATGGAGGAACGATACTGCGGACACTACGTTGTCTATGTTTGCAAGGGGCTCCCCCATTCCCATGAACACCACATGGGTTATTGGCTTTTCTGCAATGTGGCAAAGATGTGCGAACTGCTCTATGATTTCATAGTCCGCAAGGTTTCGCTTGAAACGAAGCGTCCCGGTTCTACAGAACCTGCATCCCATGGCACAACCTACCTGGCTTGAAAGGCATGCTGTCAGATCCCCTTCCTTGTCCGTTAGTAGCACGCATTCGATGATGCCTCCGTCATGTAGCTGTATTGCAAGCTTTGCAGCCCCAGAGGCATCGGTCTGCGAGGATACGACCTTGGACGAGAATGGGGATGGGTGCTTGGATGAGAGCTTGCTGCGAAGGGGCAACGAGAGGTTCGTCATCTCGTCGAAGGACTGAGCGCCCTTCACAAGCCAACAATAGACCTGCTTGCCTTGGAACTTCTTCTCCAAACCAAGGATGTCGGCTATCTGGGCCGGAGTCTTTGCAAAAAGAGAGAAAACCTCGATGTCCTTCATATCCATAACACCTCCCAAAAGGGCTTTTCCCAGCCCTTAGCCAATGTTAGCCTAGCATGCTTATTATTGCAATCACAACACCGGTGATGCCCTCTCCCCCAAGGAGTCCGCTCGAAACCAGGCCTATATCATTGTTCTGTACCTTCGTTGTCTTTGAAATGACAAGGGCGGCTATGGCTCCAATGCCAACTATGAGGGATATGTTGATTGCAAGGTAGATTCCAAGTCCAAGCGTAGCGGCAGGCACTCCCAAGAGGTACATCACAGCACCAATTGCAATGCCAACGAAGAACGCAGGCGAGTCGCCAAGACCGCTGGCCATGGACGCCACCGCACGGGCCTGAGGCGCTGGAAGAAGATCCGTCCCGAACCCGCCAAAGCTCTTCTTCATGAGGAAGAGCACCAAGACCGATATCACAGCTCCTAGCACTCCTCCTATGGCCTCCCCAAGAATCTGTTGTTTTGGATCGGTCTTTAGCATGTAGCCACTCTTTAAATCGTTCATGACATCGCCGGAAAGGCCGCACGCAACGGAGACGAGACCGGCCGTGAGGAACAGCACCATAAGCGAAGGATTGAACGAAACCTGCACGAGCAACATGACAAGGATTCCAAACACCTCCATGGGATTGACCCCGCTTTGGCCTGTGAGTATTCCTGAAAGCAACGTAGTAAGGCATACACCAAGGACCGCAAGGGCGGCGGTGCCTAGGCTCATGTCAGTAAAGAGAGCCATTATCAGGGCGCTGACTATGCCAATTGCAAGGCATATTGCAATATTCCTGCTCTGTAGAGAGGATGCCTTTTCGTTGCATTTGTTGGCTTTTCTCTTCTTCACCGCATCTATTGCAGCCTTGATGAAGACCCCAACGCCTGTTCCCAGCATGAGTCCTATTCCAAGGTTCTCTCTAAAGAGATTTGCAACTGCCATATCCGCGAAAAGGTTCGTTGAAAGTCCTATTGGAACTATCAAAAGATAGCCCAGAATCGCACCACCAAGCCACAAAAACGCAGAAAGCTTACCAATCATGGCACCAATTGCCAATGCCATTGGGCTTATCCAAATGGTTATTGGCTGCACAAGAGCGTTTCCCCGGAACACAGTTATGACGGATGGAATCCATCCAAATGCATCCCTCAAGGCTGTGAACACCACACTTGCTCCCATTGAGACGAAAAGCTTCAGCGATTCCTTTCCCTTGCTTATACCCGTGACAAGGGTCTGGTAGGATGCCTGCCCTATTGGATAGACAAGCTTCTGCTCCTCTATTAGGTTCCTTCTATAGACAGCGGAGAACAACGTTCCAAGCACCGCTCCGCAAACCGCCATGACCATTATAGGCAGGACTTTGACGTCAGCGTTTGGATCTATCATCCAGATTCCTGGAATTGTGAAGGCAAGCCCTCCTGCAACCATCGCCCCGGCGCTCATGAGCGTATGGGTGACGTTTATCTCCTGAAGCGTCGAACCCTTCATCCTTCCAAGGACCGTCATGGAAAGGACGGTCACAAACACAGTTGGCCAAGGAAGGGCGCCCATCCTAAGGGCTACATACATGGAGCTTGCCGTTATCACGACAAGTCCAAGGATTCCGGTAATCACACCTCTCACGGTCAATTGTCTATCAGCCATGAAAACTCTCTCCCTAGAGGGACCGACAGGCCCCTTCAATGTGTATTTCCTTTTTCGAAGAGTAACTTTCAAAACTATGCTTTGTGTGGATTGGCCATGGATTGCCGAGATGGAGGCCGTCTGAAGCAACTGAGGTAATACTTTGTGTATTATGAAGTTGCTGAAGGCGGTATTCCAGCCGTGCAGGGCATGGACAGGACACATGAAGGAGTTTTGGAAGTTGCTCCGAAAGCCCATCATACTTCAAATCCAAACTAAAGAATACTGGTTTGACAACACATTGACAGTTGTATCTTTCATCATTATTAGTAGTCATTATCAAGTATAAGGCCACAGGTGCGTATATGGAAATCAAACGATTGGACAAGAAGACGTTTTCAGGCAGGAAATTCACGACATGCTACAAAACCAATGGCTATTATGACATCCATGAGACCGATTCAGGCTTTCAGATGAACCATGTGCCATTCGGTTCCACTGTAGACAAGTCGTTCGATGACGAGTTCTTTGGCTCATGGTTGGAAGACCCAATCGCATTTGGCGCATTTGATGAAGAAGAGCTGGTTGGATTTGTGGAGGGCTCCATTGAAAGCTGGAACAATCGTTTCAGAATAAGCAATATATGCATATTCGACGATGCAAAACGCGGCACTGGTATTGGAACAGCCTTGATGGATGCAATGCAACGGGAGGCCTTGGCTTCAGGTGCACGCATGATCGTCCTTGAGACGCAGTCCTGCAATGAGAACGCAATCGCCTTCTACAGAAGAAACGGGTTCTCGATCATTGGCTTTGACCTTTACTCCTATTCGAATACAGATCCACAGCAGCACGAAGTAAGGATTGAAATGGGAAAGAAGCTGAAATAGCAACATCGTTCTAGTTTCTAAAAGTTCAAGCAGAGAAGAAAACAGATTCAGAACACAACAGCTTTGCGACAAAATTCTTTCATTTTACAATGGTGCTTGCGACAATTTTCTCAATTTTAGATCCATATTTTGCAGCAAAATTCCATTTAAAAATGGGTCCTTGAAATCTAAAACCGTTGTCTAGAAGCAGTGAAGAGCAAAAAGAAAGGCTCGTGCACGCACGAGCCCTCTTGGTTGCGAATGGTTCAAACAATCAGATGTGATATACGCATCCAAGTGCTGCATTCCATGTGATGCCAACGTTTACACCGTCAACGAAGTTGATTGCAGGACCTACACCAGCTCTGAGATATGCCGTGAAGGCACCAACGTTCTTCCATGTCCAGTCATAGGAGACGGAACCTGTTCCACGAACTGCAAGCCTTACACCTGCGCTCTGACCAAGATTGATGATTGCACCAGCCTGAAGACCAACATTGACATCGAACTTTGCCTTGTTGATCTTGAACTCTCCAGCCTTGTACTGACCACCAAGGACTGCATCGATATAACCGCTGTCGCTGCCAAAACCAAATGCCGCTGTGATGTAGCCATCCCACTTGCTGTCAATGTCATAGTTGACTGTGACGCCGGTTGGCTGTCCAAGTTCGATACCTACTGCAAAGGAGCTCTTCTGAGTTGGAAGGATGCTCTTTGCTGCGACAGGAACGATAATCATTGCTACGAGAGCGATAATTGCGATTGTCTTCTTCATCTTTCAAATCTCCTGTTTACTTCTTTCGAGTTTTCCCCATTGCGAGAGAAATGCTACCTGAAATATATCATCAAAAGCCAACAAAGGACAGGGGATGTTACACAACTGCTCTATAAATAAATCCCAAGCAATAGGCCTAGGAGTGGTGGGACCAAGAAAAAATTCCAACTTGAAAAACGAATCTATTTTCAAATCAGATTCGTCAAACGGTATTGCCAATCCCCAAAAGCTACGTCGCGGCAGGAATTATTACTTCGCTGGTCCCAGTACTTCCGGCTTCGACTATCTTCACATAGGCTTCATCCTTGCCATAGACAGCCTTGATGTCTGTCTTTTTGTTCTCAAGGATTGCTTTCTCTGCTTTGTTTTTCTGATGAACAAGGAAAATCTGCAGTTTTGATAAAACTGGTTTTGTATCCAAAACCTTCTTTTAGCGTTTCCGATATGCTTTTTCTATCCTAAATTGGAATTTGAATACAAAACAATCTTCTTTGAAGAACAAGAAAGGAGAACCTGTGTAATAAAAACGGCATTTTCCCAAAATCATTAAACTTTCTTTGCATAAAAGATCGTTTTTCTTGATTTTATGCAATGGGCTGTTTCACATTTGCCCAGATTTCGCTGGTAGTTCTGTCAATTTTCTAGAAGCAAAGCATTTGACAGTGCTTTCTGCACGGCACATGCTGTAGCGACAACGCAGACCGCATGAAGAACGAAGTCACATCTCGTAAAGGCTGGGAAAGATTTCGAAGTTATTCGTGACGGTCTACTAGAAGCAAAGCATGTGACAGTGCTTTCTGCACGGCACATGCTGTAGCGACAACGTAGACCGCATGAAGAACGAAGAAATCAGCCTTTGACGGCGCCGGCGGCCACACCCTTTATGATGTACTTCTGACAGCAAAGGTAGAAGATGATCACAGGGATGATTCCCATGAGGACCATGGCCATTGTGGCGCCAAGGTCTACTGCACCATAGCTGCCTTTGAGGTACTGGATGTGGATTGGGATGGTCATGTACTTGGTCCTGTCAAGGACAAGGTATGGAAGGAGATAGTCGTTCCAGACCCACATGATCTCAAGGATTGCAACGGAGATCAGAGTTGGCTTGAGAACAGGAAGCACAACCTGGAAATACGTACGTACAGGGCCGCATCCATCTATGACGGCGGCCTCCTCCATTTCAAGAGGAATCGTCTTCATGAAGCCTGAGAACATGAAGATTGCAAGACCAGCACCAAAACCAAGGTAGACGACAGGAATTGTGAACGGAGTGTTCAGCTTTAGGGTGTCTGCGGTTTTGGAAAGCGTGAACATGACCATTTGGAAAGGGACGACCATGCTGAACACGCAGAGATAGTAGACTATGCGGCACACAAGTGAATCTATCCTTGAGATGTACCAAGCGGACATGCTTGTGCAAAGCAGAATCACGGCAGTGGAGACGATCGTTATCAGGAACGAGTAGCTAACCGATTTGATGTATGGGTAGTTTCCAAAGGTCATTCCTTTCACGAAGTTGGAGAATCCAGCCCACATTTCGCCTGCAGGGATTGCAAAGGTGTTCGTCTTGACGAAGGTGTTGATCTTGAATGAGTTCAACACGACAAGGACTATTGGGAATATCCAAAGAAGTGACAACAAAGCAAAGAAAACGGAGAGGACGGTTCTTCTGACCTTTTCTCCTGTAAGACTGGCTGCCATTACTGCTGTACCTCCTTTTCGCGGGTGAACTTAAGCTGCAACAGACCAATTACGGCGACAAGGACGAAGAAGATCACGGCCTTTGCCTGGGCGGTTCCTCGAGCAGCGGTGTTCGAGCCGTAGAACGTTGAATAGATGTTCAAGGCAAGCATCTCTGTGGTCTTGACCACAGAACCATCGGCCTTGAAGATGAATGGCTGTCCACCATTGAGCGCCAGGTTCTGGTCAAAGAGCTTGAAGCCGTTTGAGAGCGTGAGGAACGTGCATATCGTGATGGAAGACATTACGTTTGGGATGGTTATGTTCACAAGCGTCTGCCAGCGGTTTGCACCATCGATCTCGGCGGCCTCTATGATGTCGTCTGGGATGGCCTGGATACCTGCGATGTAGATTATCATCATGTAACCTATCTGTTGCCAGCACATGAGGATTACAAGTCCCCAAAAGCCGTATCTGGTTTCAAGGAGGATGGATGTGTTGTATTTTGCGAGGATTCCGTCAAAGATCATTGACCAGATATGGCCAAGGACGATTCCTCCAATTAGGTTGGGCATGAAGAACACTGTCCTGAACAGGTTGCTGCCCTTTATCTTCTGAGTGAGGGCCAACGCAATTGCAAAGGCCAACACGTTGATTATCAATACCGATACTACCGCATACAGAGCTGTGTACCAAAACGCATGCATGAACGATGCGTCTTTGAACGCCTTGACGTAGTTTCCAACGCCAATGAATGTGGCGTCTGATGTGATTCTGAACTTGCAGAACGAAAGGTATATGCCTTGGATGAATGGCCATACGAATCCTATTGCAAAGGCTATGATCGTAGGACCCATGAACAGGGGGAACCAATGCTTGATTGGTTTCTTTATAAGGGAGGACCTAAGACCGCCCCCCTGACTGCGGACCTTCTTTTTTGTCGCTGTCATGTACTTAGTCAACTCCTAGTGTGATCAAAAGACGGATGGTTTGAAACTAAAATGCAAAACTAAAAGAAGATGGCGGAGCCTTGACTCCGCCACCTGCACCTATTGGAACTTAGTGCTCCTTTGCGTACTGCGTTGCCCAACCCTGGACGAATGCCGTCTCGACAAGCTTCCAAGTCTCAGCTGAAGGAGCGTTGTCATACTGGTTCATTGCAGAAACGACACCAGCTCTCCAATCATCGACAGCTGGAGTGTAGTTGAATGCCCAAGTCATGACATAGTTGCCCTTCTTGTTATACTCGTTTGCAGCATCAAGGAAGACGTTGCCGGAAGGGGCGGCCTGCTTGTAAGGGATTGCACCAAATGTCTTTGCAAGAAGCTCTGTTCCAGTCTTGGAAGTGACCATCCAGTACATGAAATCGATCGTTGCGTCGATGTCAGCCTGTGGAGCCTTTGCGTTGACAGCCCAGCAGCCTTCCGTTCCGCAGTTGAGACCAGCCATCTCCTCGCCTTCGACTCCACTGTAGAAAGGAATCATGGTAAGGTTCGCTGGATCAAGACCATACTTGCCTGTAAGAGCGTCGTACTCCCAGTTTCCGTTCTGGTAGAATACAGCCTTCTTTGTACCAAACTCGTTCTCTGCATCATATCCACCTGTTGCAAGTGAGTTAGGGGCGTATGCTGAGTTGTTGATATAGAGATCCCAGAGGTTCTTGAAGTTGCCAAGATACTTGCCTGTGATCTTTGCTGGCTGAGGACCTGCCGTCCAACCATTGTCCCTTGCTTCGTAGTAGAGGGCAACGTTTGCGAGGTGTCCGGAGAATCTCCAGGAAGAGGAGCCGTCCATACCAGATGATGTGAATGCATCGAAGCCAAGCTCTGCAGCTCTTGCGTGGATGTCTTCAGCAATTTTCTTGAGGGATGCGAAGTCCTTGATGTCCTCTACTGCATAACCGGCCTTTGCAAGGAGTTCCTTGTTAACGATTATTCCAAAGCACTCGTAGCAGTAGCCAATGGAGCAAAGCTTGCCGTTTGCATCGTAGAGGTTGTATGCGTCCGTGGAAAGCTCGTTGGCAATCTTCGTACCAGTGAGATCGTATGCATATTCACCCCAGCTTCTTACAGCACCTTCGTTACCAATGACAAAAAGTGTGGGCATTGAAGACTTGTCCATCTCAGCCGTGAGAGTCGTGTTATACTCTCCAGAAGCGGCTGTAACGACTTTTACAGGAACACCGGTCTCTGCCGTATAAGCCTTTGCGACTTCCTGAAGGACTGCGTCTGATTCCGGCTTGAAGTTGAGCCAATAGACGGAACCCTGCTTTGCTGTTGTCTGACTCTCAGCAGCAGCCTGTGCAAATGCGCTTGAAAGAACAAGTGCAAGAGCTACAAGAACAACAATTGTCTTTTTCATTTTTTTCCTCCAATCCAGGGGTGTCTCCCCTTTAGATTCAATGACAAAGTATATTTTAACACTGCAAACCCCAAAAGGCTATATTTTTTTGGTCAAGAAGATGTAAAATTGGCAATGTTTCCCCAAAGAAACCTATTTTTCGTTTAGAATGTATCTCTCTGGAGAAATATCGGCAAAGTCAAACGTCTGCTCATGGAAGAACATGACCATGTATACAGGAAGATATGTCACCTTTCCGTCTGTTTTCACATTGCTGTTGGCAAGGACACAGGCTTCCTTTATATCGTATCCTTCTATCCGCATCACATTGTCCAAAGCGGAATGTTTCTCATAGTCCTTCCCACTTTTTACTTCAATGGGAAGAACCCTTCCATCATGCTCGATGACAAAATCAAGTTCGCCATTCTTTTTGCTGTTGTAGTAGTAAAGTGCGTAGCCATGGGCATTGAGTTCCTGAGCCACTACATTTTCGTAGACGGCACCTTTGTTCAAGTCCTTTCTGTTGGTGACAATTTCAAGCTTGCAACTTCTTCCGTACATTGTCGTAAGCAATCCCACGTCCGAAAGAAAGACCTTAAAGAGGGTGTTCTTCTCATTCAACATAAGAGGAATGACAGGTTCAGTGACATTGAACACCCCCAAGGCAACACCAGCTTTCCAAAGCCAAACGAAACTGTTTTCGACTCTTTCATACCTCAAACTTTTCTTGATATCTGAAATCATGAACCGCTTGTTTTTCTCGTTGAGTTCAGACGGTATAAGGTCATAGACTTGAGAAACCAACAACTTTCTGTTTTCTTCCTCGTATTGGGTGAAATCAAGTTTGTACTGTTCTATGATGGAGTTGTGCTCGTTTATGACTTCATCGATATTCGATGTAGTACGGTACTTTTCAACAGCTGCGGGCATACCTCCTATGATGAGGTAGAGATTGAAAATCTCCATCATCCTTTCATGAATTACACTATCCACAGGAGTCTTTGTCTTGAATGAATGAAAAAGAACATCAATCACATCTTCACCAACATTGAAAACCTGAAGGAACTCTTCAAAATCCAAAGGATACATCGTTATGGTCTCCAGATAGCCAACAGGAGCGGACCTAAGGTTGACAAGTTCCACACCAAGCAGAGAACCAGAGAGAATGTAACGAAACCGTCTATCGTCAACAAGGAACTTGATTCTTGTAACGATTTCCTTGCACTTCTGTATTTCATCAAAGAAAAATATGGTTTTCCCTGCAGTGACGTTCCTACCGCTGGCAAGACTAAGTTTCATAACCAAATCATCGGTATTTGTCGCTGTGTCTATAATCTCCACCATCCTTGGATTCTCAATTAGGTTGAACTCAATGTAATCTGCAGAAGACGCTTCTAGGCAATGACGGATGACGAAAGTCTTCCCCGCTTGTCTCACTCCATAAAGCAGCAGCGCCTTATCACCAGACTCAATCCAGCGCATAATGTCTTTTTCAACCTTTCGTTTAAGCATGCAAACACCTCATGTACGTTTTTCAATGGTATTATACCCAATTTTTGACATTTTTCCATGGTTTTTCAAAGCGGTTTTTGACATTTTTCCAAAAAACTTGCTGGTTATTCAAGCTGGCAAAAACAAAACCCAAACAGCTATCTTTTTTTCGTCAAGAAGATGTAAAATCACAAAAAAACAATGCAGGAGACGAAAATGCAGCTAATGCTCGATACAGCGAACCTAAAGGAAATAGAACAGGCACTACAATACTGCCAGTTGGCGGGCGTCACAACGAACCCTTCAATAATGAAGAAGGAAGGCAACGTGCCTTTCTTTGAGCACCTTCGTGCAATAAAAGCCCTCATAGGGGAAGACTCCACATTACACGTACAGGTCATAGGCAACGACTGCGACACCATAGTGAATGAGGCAAGACGCATCCACTATGAACTTGGAGAGAACACATTTGTCAAGATTCCCGTCTCAAAGGAGGGCCTCAAGGCAATGCAGATCCTCAGAAAGGAAGGCATAGGGGTTACAGCCACAAGCGTATACACAACGTTCCAAGGCATCATGGCCGTCCTTGCCGGGGCTCGCTACATGGCCTGCTACTACAATAGGATGCTTGATGTGAACATAGATGCACAACAGGTCATAGGCGAGATACAGCACTTCATAGACGAAAGCGGCTCTGACTGCCAAATCATAGCCGCATCCTTCAAGAACATACAGGAAATAACATCTTCGTTCGCATATGGGGCATCATTCTGCACTGTTCCATACGATGTCTTCATGAAAGGGCTGTCGATGCCATGCATAGACAAAGCGGTCGAGGACTTCAGAAAGGACTGGAACGCCGTACATGGGGAGAACGTCACAATAGCTGACCTTTGACAAAGACTTGTCCAAAGGCATCAGCGAAGGACGGGTCTACGGCCAACGGCTCCCATCCACCCATCCAAAAAGCCAACTCAACCGCAAGTTGAGCGATAAAACAACCATTGATACGGGTTGTTCAACTACAGGTCCATTACAAAGGTCCAGAAGAAAAGCTAGATTTCCTGGTGTAGGGGCCAAAGGAAATCCCAAAGGGGAGTTCTCAATTGACCCTCCAAGGAGAAAAGAAGATGAAAGAAACATTTGGAACAAGATTTGCAAGACTCAGAAAGGAAAAGGGTCTCACACAGGACTTCGTAGCGGAGAAAGCGAATGTAAGCCCTCAGGCCGTCTCAAAGTGGGAAAACGACATAAACATGCCCGACATCACACTGCTTCCAATGCTGAGCGACCTCTTGGGAGTGACTACGGACGAACTTCTTGGAAAGGAGACGGTTCCAGCGGTTAGGATGCTTGATGCTTCGCAGAAGAAGCCTTTCGAGCAAATGCTCCTTAGAATCGTCGTGGATTCCAAGGATGGAGACAAGGTACGTGTGAACCTACCACTCTCCCTTGTCAAGATATGTCTTGAAACAGGACTTTCAATGCCGGAGGTTTCAGGGAACAAGGCCACTGCAGAAGCCCTTTCCAATATAGACTGGCAGCAGATGTTCTCCCTCATTGAGAAAGGTGTCATTGGAGAGCTTGTAAGCGTGCAGTCAGCAGACGGAGACAATGTCTCCATAGTGGTTGAATGAGAACGAAGCTCTGCTTATGAAAATACACATAAACGTAGACGATGAGGACTCAAGGTTCAAGTTGAACCTTTGGGTCCCCACAGGTCTCAAAAAGTCAAGGTTCATATGGAAGCAGGCAGGAAAGGCCAAAGGAATGACACCTGAACTGGCGGACAAGCTCCAAAAGGCGTTCACTACGGCCTACTCTGAAATCAAAGACTACATCAAAGCCAACGGGCACTTCACCCTTGTCGAAGTCCAGTCGGACGGCACGCATGTGAAGATAACGATATGAAGACGACCATACAGAGACCTCGTTGCAAGGCAAAAGCCGAGCGACGAGGTTCAAACATTCATCACTTCAAGAAGACGCCTTCAAGAAGTCACCACTGCATCCTTCCAACATAGCGGTCGTTCTGAGAAAGCTTCTTGACGAGCCTGAATGCCACAATGAACATGACGACGACGAACGCCACGAATATCCAAGCGTAGTTCTGGTTCTCTATGGAGGCAGTGAAATCGTAGCAGCCGTGAAGGACTATTGAGCTAAGAAGTGCCACGACTCTGCATACCTTGGACTGCGAATGCATACCATAGCTTTCATATTTCCTTGAAAGTCCATACCACGCTCCCATGAACACTCCAAAGCAGGCATGGCCTGGAACGGCTGTGACTGCACGCACCAAGGCGGTTCCGAAACCATACATGAGCACATAGCTTATGTTCTCCCAAAGGGCGAATCCAAGGGAGACGAATACAGCGTAGACCACCCCGTCGAACTGGAAGTTGAACTCAGGGTCCTTCCATGTGCGCTGCTTCATGAGAAGGTACTTGAAGCCCTCCTCAGACACCGCAACCACAATGAAATACAATAGGAAGTTGTAGAGAACCGTTTGCTCCTGTACGAAGCTCGAAAGCACGAACTCCCCTATCCACTCGGTCAGCATTGCAAAGACGGTGGCTATGACTCCCCTTACCACGAGGTTCCACAAAAGTCTTGGAGACTCCTTGTCCAGATGATCGACCTTGTACACCTTCACAAGAAGCACGACAGCTGGAATCACGGCAGCTGCAATGAGTATTGGATTGAGGTAGAAGAAATAGAAGAACGGAAAAAACATCTACAGACCCTCCCAAACACTTACAGCGGCCAAGAGACCGCTGCAAACGAAATCATATACCTGATATACCAAAGAATCTACTGATATTCAACGACATCGGCCCAACGGTACAGGAATTCGCGCTCCTGCTCGTTGCCCTTCACGCTTTGGGATGCAGCTACGATTGGCATCCATTTCTGGACGTACTGCTTTGGGGTGTCGCTCTTTTCGCAGAACAGGTTCAGGTACTTCTTGGCAGTCTCCTCGTCGCCCTTGAGGCAGAACAAAAGATATGTCCTTGCAACGTCGGCAGATGCATTGCCCTGTGTTGCGTGGGCCCAGTCTATGATGTAAGGCCTTCCCTCTGGCGTGATGATTATGTTGGACGGGTTGAAGTCCCCATGGCACAGCTTCACGTGCTTTGGCATGGCCTTGAGGCGTGTATTGAGTTCGTACTTGACCGTAGCGGAAAGCGTCGTCTCCGATATTTTGCGCTCCATCTTGTCGCGGAGCTTGTTCAAAAGCGGACACTTGAGGGCATGCATGCTTATCTGGAGGTCTACGAACTCGTTGAGGTATTCGTCCTTCTTATCAGGATTCTCCTCCATGAGCTGGGCAAGGGTCTTGCCTTCTATGTAGTCATAGACTATGGCCCAGCGTCCATCCTCCACGGTGGTGACTTCATGGATCTTTGGAACATGCAGCCAGGTCTCCTCTACACGGGCCTGGTTCAAGGCTTCGTTGAAGATATCGGCCTTGGAGAAGCTCTTGTCGAAAACCTTGTAGCAAAGGTTTCCCTCCCTGTATATGGTCTTATGCTTTCTTGTGGCTATCACATTGTCTAGATTCATCTAATCCTCCTCTCTCTTCACCTGATGCAGAACCCCAGCAAAGGCCTCACTTGGAGGCCTTCTCCTGGAAATGCCTGTCGCCGTAGTATGCATTGAGGTACATCTGCTTGATCTCGCTCATAAGAGGATATCTTGGGTTTGCACCCGTGCACTGGTCGTCGAAGGCCTGCTCAACCATGTCGTCGAGCCTGTCGAGGAAGTTCTTCTCGTCTATGCCGTACTCTCGTATGGAAGACTTGATTCCAATCCTCTTCTTCAAATCATTGACCGCTTTTATGAGATTTTCAAGCTTTTCTTCATTTGTTTTTCCACCAAGACCAAGTTCAGTGGCCACATTCGCATAGCGTTCAAGCGTATGGGGGTGGTCGTACTGCGAGAAGGTACCCATCTTTGCAGGGACCTCGGAGGCATTGAACCTGAGGACCTCCTCTATCATGAGTGCGTTCGCAACTCCATGAGGAAGATGGTGGAAAGCTCCAAGCTTGTGCGCCATGGAGTGGCACACGCCAAGGAATGCATTTGCAAAAGCCATTCCTGCCATCGTGGCGGCATTGGCCATCTTCTCGCGGGCCTCTATGTCCGTAAGGCCGTTGTCATAGGCTCTTGGAAGATACTTGAAGATCACTTTGAGGGCCTGGAGCGCAAGGCCATCGGTATAATCGGTGGCCATCACAGAGGCATAGGCCTCCAAGGCGTGCGTAACGGCGTCTATGCCGGATGCAGCCGTCAAGCCCTTTGGTGCCGTCATGTGGAGATCCGTGTCCACGATTGCCATGTTTGGAAGGAGCTGGTAGTCTGCAAGTGGGTATTTGACACCGGTAGTCTCGTCGGTTATGACTGCAAATGGTGTGACCTCGCTGCCCGTACCGGCACTTGTAGAGACTGCAATGAAATAGGCCTTCTCGCCCATCTTTGGGAACGAGTAGACCCTCTTGCGGATGTCTATGAAGCGCATGGCCATATCCATGAAATCGGCCTCCGGATGCTCGTAGAGAACCCACATTATCTTTCCTGCGTCCATTGCAGAGCCGCCGCCAAGGGCTATGATGCAGTCTGGCTGGAACGATGTCATGAGTGCAGCTCCCTTCTTCGCACATGAAAGAGTCGGGTCCGGCTCGACATCGAAGAACGTCTCGTGGACGATACCCATTTCGTCGAGCTTGTCCGTGATCGGCTTCGTGTAGCCGTTCTTGTAAAGGAAGCTGTCCGTTACGATGAACGCCCTCTTCTTGCCCATGACCGTCTTGAGCTCGTCAAGCGCAACAGGCAGGCATCCTTTCTTTATATAGACCTTCTCAGGTGCTCTGAACCACAACATGTTCTCTCTTCTCTCCGCTACTGTCTTGATGTTCAAAAGATGCTTGACCCCAACGTTCTCGCTCACGCTGTTTCCTCCCCATGAGCCGCAGCCCAAAGTAAGGGAAGGTCTGAGCTTGAAGTTGTACAGGTCTCCTATACCGCCCTGAGAGGAAGGAGTGTTGACCAGTATGCGGCAGGTCTTCATGCGAGCTTCGAACTCGTTGAGCTTGTCCTGCTGGGTCACGACGTCAAGATAGATTGACGAAGTATGACCGTAGCCGCCGTCTGCAATGAGGTGCTCGGCCTTGTCAAGGGCATCATCGAAGTCCTTGGCCTTGTACATTGCAAGCACAGGAGACAGCTTCTCATGGGCGAACTCCTCCGAAAGGTCCACGCTCTCCACCTCGCCAATGAGGATCTTCGTGATATCAGGCACCTTGAAGCCCGATATCTCTGCGATCTTCCCTGCACTCTGGCCTACGATCCTTGCATTGAGCGACCCGTTTATGAGGATGGTCTTCCTCACCTTGTCCAACTCCTCTGCATTGAGGAAGAGGCATCCACGAGCCTTGAATTCCTTCTTCACTGCATCATAGACCTTTTTGTGGACTATGACGGACTGCTCGGATGCGCATATCATTCCGTTGTCGAACGTCTTGGAGTGGATTATGGAGTTCACAGCAAGCACGATATCCGCACTGTCGTCTATTATTGCAGGGGTGTTTCCAGGTCCAACACCAACGGCTGGCTTTCCTGACGAGTATGCAGCCTTGACCATGCCAGGGCCACCTGTTGCAAGTATGAGGTCGGCATCCTTCATTATGAGGTTCGTAAGATCAAGGCTTGGAACATCTATCCAGTCTATGATGCCTTCAGGTGCACCTGCTGCAACGGCGGCATCAAGGACTATGCGCGCAGCCTCTATCGTGCTGTTCTTGGCCCTTGGGTGGGGGCTTATCACTATGGCGTTTCTGGTTTTGAGGGCCAAAAGGCACTTGAAGATTGCAGTAGATGTTGGGTTGGTGGTTGGAATTACCGCTGCAATGACACCTACAGGCTCTGCTATCTTCTTCATGCCATAGGATTTGTCCTCCTCTATGACACCGCAGGTCTTCACATTCCTGTATGCATTGTATATGTGCTCGGATGCGTAGTTGTTCTTTATGACCTTGTCCTCGACGATGCCCACACCGGTCTCCTCCACCGCCATCTTTGCTAGTGGAATCCTGGCCTTGTTTGCCGCACTTGCAGCTGCAAGGAATATGCGGTCAACTTGCTCCTGCGTGTATGTGGAGTATATCCTCTGAGCGCTTCTCACTCCTACGAGAGCATTCTCCAGAGCCTCAACGCTGTCGATCAAAACGCGTTTCTGATTCTTCATGTACCTAGTTCCTCCAAAGAGGGACTTTCAAAACTCCTTCATGCGTCTTGGTCACGCCCTGCACGGTTGGAACCCCGCCTTTGGCAACTTCACAATACACAAAGTATTGTTTCAGTCGCCTCATGCGGCTTCCATCTCGGCAATCCGTGTCCAATCCACACAAAGCTCAGTTTTGCAAGTTCCTCCAAAACATTCTAGAAAAAACATCTAGAAATTATAGTTTTTTCGAGGATTTGACCATTAGGTACAGCTTATATCCGTTATGTAGATGGAAATATACCCTACACAAAATCGCATGAAACTACATGTTTATGATATGTATTATTTCAGGAAGCAACTGCTTCTTCCTTGACAGCGTGTCCTGTATGTCGTAGACGTGATCTGCAAGCTTCTCGTATGAGAACTTGCTTTCAAGCGCGAAGTCGGACGACAGCAATAGACTCTGCCCCTTGAGGACGTCAGTTATCATGAGCATGACCCAATCAAGGTGGTTGAGCCGCTTTATCTTCTCAAGAGCTGCAAGATAGGCTGCGCTGTACTCTTCTATGTCCTGAAGGGTCTGCACCTCGCACTGCCCTATCCCAAGGTTTATGTTGCCTTCCTTGTAGGTCTTGAAGTCACTTGAAATGACGGTCTCAGGCTCTCTGGTGACAAGGCTTCCAACATTGGTGAAAAGCGAGCGCCCAAACTCCTCAAGGTCCACTACCCCGCTCATTGGAGCAAGCCTCTCTGCAGACCAAATGTCAATGCCAGTGGTGGTTGGGCTTCTTAGGATTATCGTATCCGTGAGGATTCCGGCAAGAAGCACCTTTGACGTGGTCTTGTCTGGCACGACGTTGTTCCTAAGAAAGAGCTGATAGATTATGGTGCACGTACTTCCAAGTGGCTCCGAGTCTATGAAGATAGGAAGGTCCGTCTTTGGCGCATCCAGTCTGTGGTGGTCAATTATCTCCTTTATCTCCGCCGTCTCTATGCCCCTTATGCTTTGGTCCGGCTCGTTGTGGTCCACGAGGATCACGCTGTACTTTGGCTTCTTGAGAAAGCATCGCCTCGTCACGAAACCCGCATACCTGTCCTGGTCGAACACAGCAAGGCCTCTCAGCTTGGACGAAGAAAGCTGCTCCTTGGCAACGTCGAAGAAATCATCAACCTGGAGGATAGGCCCCTGCTGACCCAAAATGGTAGAGACCGATGGTGCCATTCTAAGCCTTCTTATGGTCTCTGCAATCCCTTCGTTTGAGGCATAGACGATGCCCTGATAACCATCAATAGCTGGATTTTCTTCACCATTCACGCCTGTAATGATTATTGCAGGCACATTGAGTGCAATTGCCTTGGCGAGTTTTCCCCTCTCATCGTCGTCCGTTGGAAATGGTATCACAACGATGCTTTCCATTGGATTGTCAATGTCGTTGGTATCAGCCTTGATCACGGCGCGGAACTCTACAGGTGAGTCAGAATCGCCTTTCTGCGAAATGTAGCGGCCGGGAATGACCTTTCCAAAGTTCTCGCTGTTGAACACGTAGCATGGACACCCGCCTGAATTGTCCTTGAGGAACCACGAGGTTATGTCGTCCACAGAGAGGAGTCCCTTGAACTGCTGCCCGTCGAAGATGGCAACGGCACTTGGCTTCGTTTGGTCGTATATCCTTATGAGATCGAAGATGGGCGCCTTGCAGTCAAGCCCATGCTCCCCAGTTCTCATGACATCCCCAACCTTTGGATGGACGTCCCTCATGTAGGGTGGGGCCTCTATTCCCAACACCTCCAGCTGCCCCTTAACGCTGTCTGAAAGATGGCCGCACCTTACGGCCTTGTACTCATGTATCCTGTCTATCGAGCCCTTGAGGGCTGCGTATGCGTATGCAGCGCATAGGCTGTCCATGTCAGGGTTTCTATGCCCTGTGATGTATACTTCGTTTCTAAGATTCTCTCTCATGCCCAAAGGGTAACCTATCTTCAAGAAGAACTCAACCTCACTTTTGGGGGCTGTTAGGGCCTATGGGGCTTATTGGGCTTATGGGGCCGTTGGGGCTGTTAGGGCGCTTGAAGACTGTTGAACCATTGAAAAGCAATTTCCAATAAAAACGGGTTTTCTCATTCTTTCAGTGGAAAAGAGTCTTTTGCAGTCATGGCCGGGAAGAACAATTCTGCAGTGCGTTGTGGAAGAAAAAGGAAAAAGCGGAGAGGGACAACCTCTTGAACTGCAATGTGTTCAAGGGGGCTCCCCAGTTAAGTCTCGGATTCTGTTCCCTAAAACCACTAGGCGGGAGCAATGCACCGTTTCTATGCCGGGATCCGTCTAAAAAGTTTGAGCAAGAGAATTTCGTCCCATCTCCGCGTATGGCAATGTTAGCATACAAGAGCGAGCAATGGAAGAGGATTCTTCACCATCAATCTGCAATGGCGACTTCAAGAGCTATCTCCACGAGGCGGTCGTCAACGGACCTCTTTCGCTTGCCCAGGGAACCCTGCTCCCAGTAGTCGCCCTCGAGGCGGTCTGCGGAAAAGAGCATCTGGTAGCAGTCAACGCCGCGGAACTGAGAGACGGCCATGTTGGCGGCGCATTCCATCTCTACGGCTAGTACGCCCTGGTCCTTCATGAGTTTGATTGCAGAGGGGGTCTCTCTATAGAAGGCATCGCACGTCCACACTTTACCGCAGATATGAGGCACGCCAAGGCTGTCCAGAATGACATCGGTCTCCATGGCTGTGGATACCTTGATCCAAGGGCTGTCGTGCGGAGCGTAGTGCCAGCTCACACCTTCGTCCCTGTAGGCATGGGTGGGGACTATGAGGTTGCCTTGAGTGAGAGGAGAAAGGGAGCCGCATGTGCCTATGCAAACGAAGCGTTTGGCTCCGCAGACGATGTATTCCTCTATGAAACCAGCCGCCACGGGGGCGCCTATTGGAATGTTGACGCAGGCAATCTCTCGGCCTTTGTACTTGAAGCCGTAGACGGGACATGGAACACCGCAGCGGAATGTTGAGATTGTCTTGGGCTTGAAGCGGTCCCTTACTGCGGCGCAGAGGGACGACGACCACACGATGAGGACTGTAGAGGGGAAGTTTTGGATCCTCTTTGCAAGCATGGAAGGCTTGAGAAGCTCCTCTTCATTGAAAAACGGCAGCATATGGAACAACCTCCTTGAAGGGTACAAAACAAAAGGATGCGGAACAAACAAAGCTCGTTTTGCAAAAACCTCGGAAAACCGATATATTTAGAGTATGTCAGAAAAACTCAAAGATGTTCAATTCATAAGGCTTCCTGGAGACAGGAAGGTTGGAGATACGGTGCTCAAAGGGGACAAGCCCCTTCCTGTTCAGTTTCAGGCAGGTCAGAAACCTGAGGACATTGACTTCAACAGCATTGTGGCGGGACTCATAAAAGTCGTGGCGTGGGATCCTGAAAACGAAAACATAGGCTATTACAGGCAAGTACTGCTTGGAATGCAGCCCGATGCCGTCAAGGAACTCAACCTTGCAGCCATCTCAAAAAGCCAGAAGAAGGACTACGAGTTCGCCCAAGAGCTTATGCTGGCGGTCAAGAACCTGTCCGATGCCCCTGAAAGCTATGTGAATCTTGCCGTACTCTATGCCCAAATGACCGTTGACCTTCACAAGAAGGGGGACGATGTCAAGGCCGACATGTTCGATGACAAGATAATTCAGGTCCTAAACGAATGCATGGAGAAACACCCCGGCTATGCACCTGCATACAGCGAAGCAAGTGCATTCCACATGAGGCATGGGGACATAGAAAGCGCAAGGGACTACCTTTCACGCTATGTAGGGCTTGAAAAGGATGACAAGAAGCGAGAGGAAGCCCAGAAGTCCCTTGAGAGGTTCAACAGCATCCTGGAATCCAACGACAAGCTCATGTACGCATACGACAAAATGATGATGGGGTGTGCAGACGAAGCCCTCACAGTCATAGAACAGCACATAGCCCAAGGGAACAAGACATGGGAGTCCTACTTCATAAGAGGCTGGGCGAAACGCGTGCTAGAAGACTACGATGGAGCGCAGAAGGACCTATTGGAAAGCCTAAGGCTTGATGCCAGGAACGCAGAGGTCTACAACGAGCTTTCGATATGCGCCCGCGAGCACGGGGATGTGGAGCTTGCGAAGAACTACCTCCAGATAGCCTTGGACCTTGACGACGAGGATATGGTCTACATAACGAACCTTGCATTCCTTCACCTTGCCGATGGCGAGTACACGGAGAGCCGTGAACTTCTTGAAAAGGCCCGCACCATAGATCCAAACGACCCTCAGCTCAAGTTCCTCATGCAGGAATACGAGAGGAAGACGGGCGATGTCATTGGTGATGTGATAAGCGAAGAAATCTATACGGACGAGCAGTTCGAAGAGCTCCACAGGAAGGAACACGAGGAGCATCACCACCACGAAGAGGTTTGAATGCATACGACTTTGACATGTAGGACACAGGATGAAATGGTTGAGCTTGGGAGGAAAATGGGCTCTTCCTTCCATGAGGGCACGGTGGTCTCCCTAAGAGGCAGCCTTGGCGCAGGCAAGACGGTCTTTGCAAGAGGCGTCGCACGAAGCCTTGGCATTGAAGAGGCCATAGTCAGCCCAACCTTCACGCTGGTGCAGGAGTACGATGGAAGTCTCCCCCTCTACCACATGGATCTCTACAGGATAGAGACCGTAGAGGACTTCGAAATGATAGGAGGAGAGGACATGCTCTACTCCAACGGTGTATGCCTCATAGAATGGAGCGAGGTCATAGACGAGCTTCTTCCAAAGGACACAATCTACATATCCATAGCCGTGAACCCGGACCAAAGCAGGACTGTGGACATAGAAGCACCAAACATAGAAGTGACAACCATAGAGGCATCAAACATAGAAAAGCCATGCGCTGTGGAGCCAGACACGAAAACAGGAGACAAGCAATGAACGTCCTTGTATGCGATACATCATCACAGGCCCTTACCACAGGGCTTTTCACAGACACCTTCAAGGAAGTGCGCACCTTGCAGGGCCGTACGGTACAGCATTCTGAAAGGCTCGTCCCAACCGTCATTGAACTGTGCAACGATGCAAAGATAGACACAAAGGACATAGACCTTCTCGTATGCACGCGAGGCCCAGGATCCTTCACGGGGCTCAGGATTGGAATGGCGGCGTTCAAAGGCATGGCGTTCGCACTTGGAAAGCCAATCGTCTCCGTCTCGACCCTTGAAGCCTATGCATCCTGCGTAGGATGTGTCAGTGCCTTCGAAGGGGCCGTCGTACCGGTGATAGACGCAAAGAAGCAGCGCTGGTACCTAGCCGCATTCTCAAAGTCACACGGCAGCTCCAATGCAGGACAGAATGCCATTTCCAGACTCATCCCTGACACCGATGGCACTGAGGCAGACCTCGTTGGAGCCCTCTCTCCATACTGCAACGTACTTGTGACAGGACCAGATGCCCAGGCATTCGCAGGAATGCTTACAATGTCACAATGTTTCAAAGACAAGCATATTTTTGTGGATACAAAGGCAAATGAGGCCATTGCAACGACTCTCTACGAACTTGGTATCAAGCAGTACGAAACCAATGGTGCGGATGATATAGGGCAAGGCCCTGTATACCTAAGAAAGAGCGATGCAGAGATTGCCCTAGAAGAAAAGCAGGCTGCTCGGAAGCTGTCTGCAACGAACCAAGCCAAGGCCAAGGAGGTCTGACATGGCGGACAACGATATCAGAAACAACGACACCAATGACAACGGTGCCAAGGAAGTGGACATCCTAATAATTGGGGCGGGTCCTGCCGGCCTTGCATGCGGTCAATACAGTGCAAGAGCTGGTTGCAGTACAGTCATGATTGAAGAGATGGCTCCAGGCGGACAGACCATGGTTATAGACGAGATAGAGAACTACCCAGGACTTGGAAAGGTGTCAGGATTTGAACTTGCCGAGAAGTTCGAAAGCCAGGCCAATGCCTTTGGATGCCAGACGGTCTATGCAAGCGTATCAGAGGTAACGCCCTTTGGCGACGGGACTTTTACAGTCCAGACAAGCGATGGCGCATACAAGGCCAAAGCGGTCGTCCTTGCAACAGGGGCCAAACACAGAACCCTTGGAGTTCCAGGAGAGAAGGAACTCACAGGAAAGGGTGTAAGCTACTGCGCCACCTGCGACGGGCCATTCTTCAGGAACAAGAGGATCCTCGTGTGCGGAGGCGGAGACAGTGCATGCCAGGAGGCCATGTACCTTGCGAAGCTCTCACAGGATGTGACGGTATGCCACAGAAGGGACAGGTTCCGCGCACAGGCATCCATAGCAAAGGCAATGGAGAACACCGCAGGGATAAAGGTGAAGCTCAACACGACAGTTGCCTCCATAAACGGAGAGGACGGAAAGGTGAAGTCAGTCACGCTCAAGGATGTGGCGACGGGCGAGGAATACACACAGGAGTTCGACGGCGTGTTCGTGTTCGTTGGAAGCGAACCTCAGACACAGCTTGTTCCGTTCTGCAAAAAGGACGAAGCAGGCTTCGTAGCCACAGACAGGACCATGATGACAAGCGTACCGGGCCTTTTCGCCGTGGGTGATGTACGAGACACCCCGTTCAGGCAAATAGTCACAGCGGCGGCGGACGGAGCCATAGCTGCGCACTACGCAAGCGAGTACATAGACAGGCTTGAAGAAGATTGAAGACACACTGGGTGACACACTGGAAAACGCGCATTGGACAAGCTTCAGGGCACTGCAACTTTTCCTATCATTTATGCCCCAAATGGTGTATCATGAAGACATGAAAATCCTAATGGTGACAAGCGAGGCCGTGCCCTTCTCCAAATCAGGAGGCTTGGCCGATGTAGTAGGTGCGCTCTCCTGCGCCCTCAATAGACAAAAGACTGCAAGGAGTAAGGAAAGGCACGATGCAAGGATAGTAGTGCCATCATACAACACGTCCATAGATGATTCAGGCGAACATGTATGCACATTGAACGTCCCAATGCTGGCATCCCAGGAAGAAGTCGAGGTACGCAGCAAGTCCGTGGACGGCACCACCTACTATTTCGTGTGCCACCCAAAGTTCAACGAACGGATTGGAATCTATGGAGACACAAGCTTCCAGCCATACGTTGACAACTTCGAACGTTTCTCCATCCTTTGCAAGGCGGCTCTGCAGCTGTGCGAGAAGCTTGGATGGAAACCTGACATCATCCATTGCCATGACTGGACAACAGGGCTTGTCCCCTACTTTCTCAAGCAGCGCAACAGCCAGTTCTTCATTGGGACGAAGACGGTGTTCACCATACACAACCTGGCATACCAAGGGACGTTTCCAAGAATGGAATTCCTCCTTGCAGACTCCAAGCCCAACGCAAAGATGTTTGGAAACGGGCAGGTCAACATGCTAAAGACAGGTCTTGTCTATGCAGACTTCATAACGACGGTGAGTCCTACATACGCAAAGGAGATTCAGACACCCGAACAGGGATGCGGACTCGAAGACATGATCGTAAAGAGGAAGAACAGACTCAAGGGCATAACCAACGGCATAGACACGAACGAATGGAATCCTCAGAAGGACGCCCTCATACCATATCACTTCAGCATTGGAAGGATGGATGGAAAGGCAAAGCTCAAGGCACAGGTCCAGCAGCAGTTCGGACTCATGGAGGAACCCAACGTGCCGCTCTTTGCAATGATAAGCCGCCTTGCATCACAGAAGGGGTTCGATGTGCTTCTCCAGGTTCTTGACAACGTACTGGACGATATGGAACTCCAATTCGTGATAGTTGGCACAGGAGACTCCCAAATAGAGGGAGAGCTCCTTGAAATGAAGAAAAGGCATGCGAACCTGTCCGTCAACATCCTGTTCTCTAACAAAGCGGCGCACCTCATAGAGGCGGGAAGCGATTTCTTCCTAATGCCAAGCAGATACGAACCTTGTGGACTAAACCAGCTTTATTCGCTACGGTATGGGACGATACCAATAGCCCACAGGACAGGCGGCCTTGCGGACACCATAATAGATGTGGACGAGTATCCAAACAAGGGCACAGGCCTCTTGTTCGACGAACTTACACCCAGCGAGATACGAAAGCACATTTCAAGGGCCGTTGAGCTGTACAACAGGAAAGAAGGAAGCGGATGCATGGAAAGGATTCGCAGAAGAGCCATGGAGCAGGATTTTTCATGGAATGCATCCGCAAGCGAATATATCGACCTCTACGAGAGGCTTCTCGAGGATTGATCAAGGACACGATAAGAAAAACATAGGAGGGTTGAAACATGAAGAAGGACAAAGTAGTTGCAATCATTCTTGGAGGTGGAAAAGGCACAAGACTCTACCCGCTTACAATGGACAGGGCGAAGCCTGCCGTACCGTTTGCTGGAAAGTACAGGCTTGTGGACATTCCAATATCGAACTGCATAAACAGCGGATTCAAGCAGATCTACCTTCTTACGCAGTTCAACTCCGCATCCCTTCACAACCACATTGCAGGGACCTACACCTTTGACCAGTTCACGAAGGGCTTTGTCCAGATCCTTGCAGCGGAGCAGACATACAAAGGAGAATCCTGGTATCAGGGAACCGCAGACGCAGTAAGGAAGAACCTCATACACTTCCATGACCAGAGCGCAGAATACTACATCATACTCAGCGGAGACCAGCTCTACAGAATGGACTTCTCCCTCATGCTCAAGCGCCACATAGAGACCGGGGCCGAGATAACCATAGCGGCCAAGCCAATAGCAAGAAGCCAGGCAACCGGCCTTGGAATCATGGGAACCGACGCAGACGGCATGATAGACAAGTTCTACGAAAAGCCAAGCCCAGACATGGACATAAGCGACTACAAGGTCAACCCTACATACCTTGAGAACAGCCTTGGCGTCAAAGCCGACGAGTCCAACGAATACCTTGCATCCATGGGAATCTACATCTTCTCCGCAAAGACCATGGAGGAGGTCCTTGACAACGACAAGACAGACTTTGGCAAGGAGATAATCCCTGACTCCATCAAGGACCGCAAGGTGGCATCGTTCCTGTTCGATGGCTTCTGGGAGGACATTGGAACAATAAAGGCCTTCTATGAGACGAATATAGACCTTGCAAGCATTCGCCCGCAGTTCAACTTCTACGATGAGGACATGCCAATCTACACTCACAGGCGCTACCTCCCGGCAACGAAGCTCAACTTCTGCACGTTCTCAAGCTCGCTCGCATCCGAGGGCTCCATCATAACCAACGCATCCATAGTCAACTCCATAATTGGAGTCCGTACGCTCATAGAAAGCGGGGCGTCCCTCAACGGAGTCTACTGCATGGGTGCCACCTACTACGAAACGGACGAGCAAAAGGCCCACAACCGTGAAATTGGCATACCAAACATTGGAATAGGAGAAGGAACCCTCATACGAAAGGCCATCATCGACATGAACGCACGCATCGGAGTGGGCTGCCGCATTGGCATAGACGACATAGAACGCAAGGACGGCGACTACCCCACCTACTCCATCCACGACGGCATCATAGTCATAAACAAGAACGCTGTAATCCCCAACGGAACGATAATCTGATTCCAAACCGATGTCTTTGAATTTGGCGCAGCACATGGAATCTACGCCATCGATTATGTCAGATCAAGACAATGGAAGGGAAAAGGAAATGAAGCGTTGCGACGCCCAAGGACACATATCCAAGGGCGTTTCTTTTTGCATCGTTGAAGCTCACGACGGCATCGGTCCTGGAATTGTAGGCCTTGAGGAAGTAGAAGACAACGACAAGGGTGGTGAAAGCCGGGATGAAGTCTCCAAGCACCATAGGCCCAGGCTCCATTGGAAACAGAACCAACGATGCAGCAACGACCACACCTAGGATGATGAATATGACAGGATACTGTTTGCGGGAACGGTAGAAGCTCTGCAGGTTTATCAGAAACAGCATGCTTGGGCCGTACTTGTCCACAAGAAGAAGACAAGATGCAAGAACAAGATATACCACGCTGACGAAATAGACCTGAGGCATGTCTTCATATTAACTACGCCAAGGGTTTGATTCAAGTTGGAACAACAAAAAATGGCGGTTGCGGCGGTTATGGCATTGTGGCGGTTGCGGTGCTTGTGGACGGTTGAACCACACTGGAAGTAGAACGTTCTAGCGCGCGCCTGATAGCAACTGAGTGTACCTGACAGTGCCTGATCGTCCCCTGCAAGCATGGTTTAGACCGTTTTAGAACGGCAAGAAAGGCTGGAGTGGCTGGAACGACCAGACAGGCTAGAACGACAGGAAGAAAAAGAAGAACAAAGTGAGCGCAATAACATCGGGCTGTAATGAGTGTGTAAAAAGAAGAGAACCCAATTGACCAAAAAAACTGTGTGGGCATAATTGGTAGCGAGGACAAGTCGCAAGAGTCCTCCAAGGAGAGCGCATTATGAAAAAGATGCTTTTGCTTTTAGTCGCGGTTCTCTGTGTAGCGGTGCCGGTCGTTGCACAGCCACAGAGCGAGCAGGTTCTTACCGTCTACGCCTATGATTCCTTCACGGGCGACTGGGGACCAGGAAACGATATAGTCAAGGCCTTTGAAGAGCAGACTGGAATCAAGGTCAACCTGGTTGGGGCATCCGGTGCAGTTGAGATGTATACGAAGGTTGTCTACGAAGGTGCAGACTGCCCTGCTGACGTCGTGATTGGAATATCGGACTCGATAAATGTGGATCAGAGTCTCTTTTTGGACTGGCAGCCTGACTGCATGGCTGATCTCTCAGTTGGAAAGAAGGGAAACCTTGTGCCGTTCGACTATGGCTTCTTTGCTTTCATCGCAGACATGGAGTATTTCAAGGACCACGAGCTTCCTACATGCCTTGAGGACCTGACCAAGCCAGAGTTCAAGGACAAGGTCATACTCATAGACCCAAGGACTTCTTCAGTAGGTCTTGGGCTCCTTGCATGGACGGTCAACACACTTGGAGAGGATGCAGCGTTCGACTGGTGGAAGGCAATGAAGGATAATGCCCTGACGATTGGGGATTCCTGGTCTTCTTCATACGGACTCTTCACGGAAGGCGAGGCTCCTTTGGTCATAAGCTATACCACAAGCCCTGTGTACCATGCACTTTATGAAGGCACAGACCGCTATCAGGCCATCGATTTTACAAACGGGCATGTAAAGACAACTGAATATCTTGGAATCCTCAAGACATCGAAGAACGTCGAGAACGCCAAGAAGTTCTGCGAATTCGTCCTCACCCAGGGGCAGGAGCAGATAGCCGTAGCCAACACAATGTTCCCTGCAAACGGAAGCGTTGAGCTTCCAGAGGCATTCAAGGCGGCCCTTATGCCAAGCAGGATTGTGGAATACGACACAGATGCCTTTGTAGAGAAAACCAACGAGTATCTTACCCGTTGGGCACAAACCATGGTACTATAGAATGTAATGATCCAAAGGGTTCGTTGTTTTCGCAATGGACCCTTCGAAATGGAACGGGACAGGAGATGCAGAGATGAAAAGAGAATTGTTCTACAGTACATATCCGCTGCCGGGCTTCATGGTCCTGCTTGTCCTGTTCCTTGTTCCTGTATGCATGACACTTGGACAGGCCTTCGTCGTTGACGGAGGCTTTTCGTTCTCACTCATAGCAAGCACGTTCACAGACCCCTATTATCTAAGGATAATGGCGTTCACGCTCATACAGGCGCTATGCAGCACGCTCGCCTCGCTGCTCATAGGCCTTCCTGGGGCATATCTCATGACAACGTACAGGTTCCCTGGAAAACGACTTCTCAAGACCCTGTACGCCATTCCGTTCGTGCTTCCTTCAATCCTTGTAGTCCTAGGATTCGTGATCTTCTACGGCAACAGCGGCTTCCTGAACAAAGCTATCATGGCCGTGTTTGGACTTAAGGAGCCACCTCTTAGAATACTCTACTCCTTCACGGCTGTGCTTCTTGCACATGCCTTCTACAACTTCCCAGTCGTCGTATCCATAGTGGGAGACTACTGGCAAAGGCTTGACAGTTCATGCGAAAGCGCAGCATCGACTCTTGGATCCAAGAGAGCCAAGGTCTTCAAGACCATAACGCTGCCGCGCCTTGCTCCATCAATCCTTAGTGCAGCGTCGCTTGTATTCCTTTTCTGCTTCACAAGCTTTGCAATCATACTCGTCCTTGGAGGAGGACCAGCACTTACAACCACAGAGGTTGAGATATACCGCCTTGCACGCATAAGCATGGACACTGGCAGGGCTTGTGCACTCAGCCTCTTCTCCATGCTTGTGGCCATAGTCGCCATGTTCGTATATTCTGCAGCCCAGAGAAGGCAGAACCACGGCGAAGCGCTTGGAAACCAAAACGCAAAGCTCGAACGAAAACCAAGAGGCTTTGGACAGCATCTTGGCATAATCATATACCTCGTATTCTCCTTGCTTTTCATCCTATGCCCAATACTCAGCATAGTGGCAAGATCCCTTCTTGGAAATGCAACCCGCTCAGGAGGTCTCACGTTCTCGCTTGCGGCATACGAAAGGCTGTTCGCAGCAGGAAGCTCCAACCTAAAGGCTGTGGCTGCAAGCGTTGCAATAGCCTTGGCGTCGTCGCTCCTGGCAACGGCTGCGGCACTGCGTATATGCACAAGCATTGCAAGATCAAACAAAGCGGGAGTCGCAACCGACGTTGCTGTAATGCTTCCCATGGTGACGAGCTCCGTAATAGTTGGGCTCAGCTATTTTATAGTATCCAAGTACATGAAGTTCATGCCTCCGTTCGTGTTGGTTGTCCTGGCCCACTGTGTGATAACCATGCCGTTCGTAGTGAGAACGATCCTCCCTGTGTACAGGAAGATCCCTGAAAACCTTGTGAACGCTTCGTACACATTGGGCTTTGGTGCACGCCAGACGTTCAGGAAGGTCATTAGACCAATACTCATGCCTGCCATGCTCACGGGCATGGTGTTCTCGTTTGCGATGAGCATGGGAGAGCTCAATGCCACACTCCTTCTTGGAACCACAAGCATGCAGACAATTCCAATACAAATATACAGACTCATTTCATCATACAACTACCAAGGAGCGTGCGCTTTAGGATGCATTCTCATTCTGGTATGTTTCGTGGTGTTCTTTATAAGCGAGACTTTGAAAAGGAGAAGCTATGTCTGAGTACGGTTTGAGTTGCAGAAACATAAAGGTTTCATACCCACAGTTCACAATGGAGCTTGACTTCTCCATTGGCAAAGGGGAGCTGGTTTCCCTCATTGGCCCTTCCGGCAGTGGGAAAAGCACGGCGCTGTCACTGATAAGCGGCCTTCTCAAACCACAAAGCGGCAACATCCTTATAGATGGAAACGATGTCACGAACCTGAATCCAGACCAGAGGAAGGTTGGATTCGTGTTCCAAGACTATGCACTCTTCCCTCATATGAACGTTGAGCAGAACATAGCCTACCCCATGAAGAACCTCAAGATGCACAAGGATGAGATTGCAGGAGAAGTCCGCAGGCTTCTGGAGCTCGTGAACCTCTCAGGCTACGAGAAACGACATATAGACGAAATGTCCGGAGGGGAGAAGCAAAGGATTGCGCTTGCAAGGGCGCTTGCATCAAAACCAAACGTACTTCTTCTAGACGAACCGCTGTCCGCCCTTGATGCGAAGCTAAGAATTGGCCTACGCAAGGAGATAAGGGATATCCAAAGAAAGACTGGAACCACGACGCTGTATGTGACGCATGACCAGGAAGAGGCCCTGAGCGTGTCTGACCGCGTGATGATACTCAACAACGGAAAAATAGAACAGACGGGTACTCCAGAGGAGATATACAGGAGACCAGGAACAGAGTTCGTTGCAACCTTCATGGGGGAATGCAACATCCTCCCATACGAAATAATCCTAAAGACATTGAGGGTTCCGGAGACGGACCGTTCAAAGGTCATCTACCAATGCTTTGGACCTGAACACAAGCTGTTCTTCAGACCTGAAGACATGGTTGTGAACGATATACCAAGCCTACCGTTCCCGGAATTCTACCCACACCTAAGATTTGAAAACGCAAAGATAATGCGTTGTGAGTACATGGGTAAGGAGTATTTGGTGACAGCGCAGTACGATGGTCATACAATAAAGGCATACACCACATACAAACCAATGGGCGACACCCTTACTGCCGGCATTAGAATGACAAAGATATTGGAGTTCAACAACGGAAAGCTGACGCACTAGGCATCAGCCCTTCTGTTTGGCCCAAAGGGAATCAAGCACTTCCTGTTCCTGCTCAGAAGAAAGGCTCGCATACTCGTTTATCCTTTCAGTCTTTCGCAACGAAAGCTCGTTTCCAGTAAGCAACCTATAGATGTCGCAGTATCCGTCGGATGCCTTTTCAAGGGCCATGGCCTTTTCCTTGTTTATGTCCCGCTTTGCCACAAGCTTTGCCTTTTTGGCCCTTAGAGCCTTCCTCTCTGCAGACAACTGAGATCTGGTCTCATCGGAAGCGTCCTTTGGGGTCTTTGCCTTTGCAATCGACTTGTCTATATGGGCAATCTCCTGTGCAAGTTTGGAATCTTCAAGTATGAGCTCATCGCAGCTCTTTGCTGATATGGTCCCAACTCTCTTGACGAAATTTGGACTTATACGCTTCTTTGCGTTGCTTATCGTTATTGGGGATGAGGCATCGTCCACTTCCTCGACCACCTCAGTTTTCTCGACTGGAGGAACCTCCTCAATGACGGAGGCTTTCTTCGAGGCTTCCTTACTCTCGCTCTTCTTTGCATTGTATGCAGAGACATCCACGGACTTGAGGTCAGGAACGGTCGTCTGCTTTCTATTGGGATGCAGGAGGTTGAACAGTTTGCTGTGTCTTGGCTCGGCGACCTTGGTACCCTTCTTGAGCTTAGGTCCTTTGGTTTCCTTGTCTCGTTCAGGTCTGTCGCTTGACTGAGCCCTAAGGAAGGCTTCCCTTTCCGCCCTCGTCATCTCCACTCCGTTGTAGACGACAAAACCCCTTCTCCCCTTCTCTCTGTTCTTGGACCCCAACTTCACAACCTTGTTCTTCTTGGACATACCCGCCTCACAATGTTTCTATTTAGAGTTTCATACCTTCTTAACTCATTGTAATGCAGAGTGTTGTTTTAATCAAGTTTTAGTTTTTTGATGTTCTGGATCTCGTCTCTAAGGAGAGCGGCCCTCTCGAATTCAAGGTCTTTGGCAGCCTGAAGCATCTGGGTCTCAAGCTCCTTTATGCAACGTTTGCGCTCTGCTGCATTGAGTAGGTTGTAGCCAGCCTTGATGATTTTGACATCCTGTTTGCTGTTCTCAACGGCATCGGTCTTCTCCCTTTCGAGGATGTCCTCGACGGCCTTTACTATCGAGCGCGGCGTTATGTTGTGCTCTTCGTTGTATCGCATCTGGATGGCACGGCGCTCGCAAGTCTCGGTTATGGCCTCCTCCATTGCATCGCTCATGCGATCCGCGTACATGATGACCTTTCCGTTCACGTTCCTTGCGGCGCGGCCTATCGTCTGGATGAGGGATGTCGTGCTACGGAGGAATCCAATCTTGTCGGCATCAAGGATAGCGACGAGAGAGACTTCTGGAAGGTCCAAGCCCTCCCTAAGGAGGTTGATTCCAACCAGTACATCGAACTTTCCTGCTCTGAGCTCCTTGAGGATCTCAACTCTTTCTATGGTGTCTATCTCGGAGTGCAGGTAGCGGACCTTCACTCCCTTTGAGGCCAAGAAGTCAGCAATGTCCTCTGCCATGCGCTTTGTAAGCGTTGTGACAAGGACCCTTTCACCAACGGACGTGCGTTTTCGTATCTCTCCAAGGAGGTTCTCCATTTGGCCTTCCGTTGGACGCACGATGATCTCTGGATCAAGAAGACCAGTAGGCCTTATGACCTGTGTCACAATCTGAGACGACAGCTCCTTCTCTATCTTTCCGGGCGTTGCAGACACGAATATGCGCTGCCCTGCAACCTTGTCGAACTCGTCGTACTTGAGTGGTCTGTTGTCCAAAGCTGATGGCAGCCTGAATCCATACTGCACGAGGTTGAGCTTTCTTGAATGGTCGCCTTCGTACATAGCCCCTATCTGAGGGAGCGTCACATGGGATTCGTCTATGAAGGTGAGGAAATCCGGCTGGAAGTAGTCAAGAAGCACTGCAGGTCGCTCACCAAGTGCACGGTTCGAAAGAGGCCTTGAATAGTTCTCTATTCCAGAACAGTAGCCAAGCTCCTGAAGCATCTCCAAATCGTACTCGACACGTGTCTTTATCCTCTCTGCTTCAAGGGGATGGCCTGTGTTCATGAAATGCTCGTATTGGCTCTCCATCTCGCTTCGTATACGGCCAAGAGCGGCTATGACCTGTTCCTTTGGCATTACGAACTGCTTTGCAGGATACAATGTAAAGCTGTCCTGCCTGTTCTGCCTTTCACCTGAAATTGGATCGAACCACTGGATGGACTCTATTGTATCCCAATCCAGTGTTATCCTCACCGCATTCTCCAGATACGGGGGGAATATCTCAATGACATCCCCATGAACCTTGAAGCAGCCACGGGTAAGGACCATGTCGTTGCGTTCGTACTGCATTCTGGTAAGCTGCTCAAGCTCCGCCTTGTGATCGAAAAGCATACCAGTACGGAATACATGGGTCATATCACGCAATGAAACAGGGTTTGCAAGGCTGAATATGCAGGATACGGTGGAAACGACTATGACGTCACGCCGCTCCATGAGAGAGAAAGAGGCGGAGAGCCTCATGCGGTCGATCTCTTCGTTTACGTCGGCGTCCTTCTCTATGTACAGGTCCTTTCCTGGAACGTATGCCTCTGGCTGGTAGTAGTCGTATGTGGACACGAAGTACTCCACCCTGTTTTCAGGGAAGAATGACTTGAACTCTTTGTAGAGCTGAGCGGCAAGGGTCTTGTTATGGGACAGAATGAGGGTAGGACGTTGAACCTTCTCTATGATTTTTGCCATGGTGTACGTCTTTCCGGACCCCGTTACGCCTTTGAGGGTTTGGTAGCGGTCGCCATCAAGGACTCCCTTGGACAGCTTGTCTATTGCCTGTTGCTGGTCCCCTGAAGTCTCAAATGGAGAGTGCACGACAAACGGCTTGTCCATCCATTTGACGGCACCATGTATGTTCTGGACAAGGTCTCCTCCCCATGAGGAGTCAAGGCGTCCTTCGCCTTGGAATTCGCAGTCTTGGCTTACATATTCCTTCCCGCTTTCCATTCCGCCTTCCGGCATTCCATCATTGAGCCCTTCGTCTTCTTCGTATGTCTGCATAGGTAATCCCTCGAATCTACTGCGTTATCCACCCAAGGTTCTCGTCGTTGCGTTCGACAAGTTCAATGCTGAGCTTAACGCTTGAACCATTACGGTTCACAACGACGGACACCTTGTCTCCAGGTCTAGTATTCGAAAGCGCCGTGAAGAGGTCGTTGTATTCCTCTATGTCCACATCGTTGACCTGTGTTATCACATCTCCGCCAAGATATATCACGGACGAACCGTACAGAACCTGTGAGGTCCCGCCCTTGAGGCCTGCACTGTCAGCCTTTCCGCCTGGAACCACCTGGCTTACCAGAAGGCCCTTCGATACTTTGAGTCCTGCATAGTCCACTATGGATTGGGAAAGTTGGACAGGGACAATGTCAAGCCAGCCACGACTTACCTTTCCATACTTCACAAGGTCGTTGACCGATGCCTTTGCAGTGTTCGATGCAACTGCAAAGTTCATGCCCTGACTGGTTCCACTTGTCGAGTAAATTGCTGTGTTTATGCCAATCACCTGACTCTTCGTATTGAGAAGAGGACCACCTGAATTGCCGGGGTTTATGGGGGCATCGGTCTGGATCATGCCAAGAAGGACCTTGCCGTCCTCGTCCCTGATAGGCCTGCTCAAGCCCGATATTATACCTGTGACCATGGTTCTGTCGTAGCCAAACGGGTTTCCTATCGCAAGGACCTTCTGCCCTACTGAAAGCGTACTGGAATCGCCGAACTCAAGGTAGCTCAACTGAGTGCCCTCGTCAACGTTTATGCGAATCACCGCAATGTCGTTCTCGCTGTCGATTCCAACCAATCCAGCTTCGTAGACAGAGCCATCGTAAAGAGATACTGTTATTACAGACGCATCAGTTATGACGTGTTCGTTCGTAACTATGAGACCATCTGCGGAAACGAGGAATCCGGATCCCGTATCGCCAGTAGGAACGGCATCGAAATAGGAGGAGTCGTTCGAGACCTTGGTCTCTATATGGACTACAGCCTGGTTGCACTTTTGGAAAATGCTCATGTTCTGAAGCTCGTCCGCACTGTAGTTCCAAGAGGCTTCGTCACCCTGAAAGAGCGTCACACCCGTATCACCATAGAAGATGTTGTTCACAGGAACGCCGGCCATTTCAAGAAGCCCTCGCTCACCAGAGGCATCGATCACATCTTGAAGTGCATCCCTAAGCTGGGCCTGCCTTTGCTTCGACTCGATTGCAACCGTCCACCTTACAAGGAAATACCCTATGACAACCGCCAGAACCACTGCCAATGAGACAATGGCTATTCTGACTACCAAGCTCTTTGTCTTCATACTGAAATACTACACGAAAATTAAGTTGTCTGACAAGCCATCACATCCACCAAACGAGGAGGGTTGCAACCTTTCTCCCTGCAGTTCAAGGCCGATGCCTTTGAAGCAAACCCAAGCAGACGCCTCACATCTTCAGGCCCAAGGGAGTCCAGAACGGCACGTGCCGGTGTTGAAGAAGGAAGATTCATTTCATCCTTCATTTTCTGAAGCTGCATGAGGATCGCACCATCAAAGGTATCTCCGCAACCTATCGTATCCACAACGTCCTTGGCCTCCGCAGCGGGGACATCGACCGTGAACGAAGGAGCGAACCAAGTGGAGCCCTTGGAGCCTTTCGTGACTATCAAATGGACGTTGTTGTCCTTGCAGAACACCTTGAATCCATTTAACGCTGCATATGCATCTTTGGATCCATACACCAAAGCCAAATCATCGTCACTTACCTTAACTATGTCGCTTTTGGCCGTATATTCCAACATTTTTCGCTCAAAGTCCTCCATACAGGCTATCACCGCAGGCCTTACATTTGGGTCGTAGAACACAACAGGCTTTGGTTCTATTGTGGATATGGCAGGGAAAATCTCATCACAGCCAGGAGGCAATACGGTTCCAAGGGAGCCTGTCATGACGAAGTCTATGTCCGTCATGACTGAGAATGCGTTTTCAAGCTCCTTATGCGTAAAAGAAACGGTCGCCGAGCCTTCCCAGTCGAACTTGTAGGAGGCACAGCCATTTTCATCCATAACGGCATGGCCCTTCATTGTAGGAAGATGGCTTGAACACATTGGAGGATCGAACATTATACAGTTGTCAATGAGGGTCTCCAGAATGAATCTTCCCATAGAATCTTGGGATATCTTTGAAAACAAGGCCACTGACGCCCCTAGTCGGGAGGCAGCCAAAGCCACGTTCAAGGGGCACCCTCCAACATGGTTCTCACCATCCACGACATCTATGAGGGACTCCCCAATGCAGACTATCATGCGTCCATCTCCTTTGCATTCCATATAATCGTTGTAATTATGGCATCTTTCAAGGCAATATGCTATCATCGGCTAACAAATAATCTAAGAGGAGCGCACAGGGCTTCTTGGTACTTTAGGGCCCCTTTGGAAGGGCCGCGGAGGACAATATGGACAAGAACGGAAAAGTCGTAGAAGCAGTCGAGACGCTGGAATCAAAGGAAAAGGCGCCTCTCAACTTCATTGAAAAGATCATCGAAGACGATTTGGCCAACGGAAGGGTTCCAAACAACACGATAGTAACAAGGTTCCCACCGGAGCCAAACGGATACCTTCACATTGGACACATCAAGAGCATCTGCCTTAATTTTGGACTTGCCCAGAAATACCACGGAGTATGCCACCTCAGGCTGGACGACACGAACCCGGCCAAGGAGGACATGGAATACATAGACTCAATCAAGTCTGACATCAAGTGGCTTGGATTCGACTGGGGAGAGCACGAATACTATGCATCGGACTACTACGACCAGCTTCATGAGATTGCAATAGACCTCATCAAGAAAGGCATGGCATACGTGGACAGCCAGACTCCAGAGGAAGTAAGGGAGAACAGAGGGACCCTCACCACACCGGGAAAGGACAGCCCAGACCGCAACAGAAGCATAGAGGAGAACCTCAGGCTCTTCAAGGAAATGGGTGAAGGCAAATACCCAGAGGGCAAATACCTTCTTAGGGCAAAGCTTGACATGGCAAGCCCAAACATCAACATGCGAGACCCTGCCCTCTATAGGATAAAGTTCGCGGAGCATCCAAGAACGGGCAACAAATGGTGCATCTACCCAATGTACGACTTCACACACCCAATATCCGATGCAATAGAAGGCATCACCCACTCCATATGCACCCTTGAGTTCGAGGACCATAGACCTGCATACGACTGGGCATGCTCCATAGACGGCATTGAACACGCACCTCACCAGTACGAGTTCGCAAGGCTCAACATAAACTACTTCGTGATGAGCAAGAGAAAGCTTTTGAACCTTGTAAAGCTTGGCATAGTAAGCGGTTGGGACGATCCAAGAATGCCAACCATAAGCGGAATAAGAAGACGTGGATACTCACCTGAGTCCATGCGTGACTTCGTAAACCGCGTAGGAGTCGCAAAGGTCGAGTCAGTCGTCGACTACTCCCTCATGGAGTTCTGCGTAAGGGAGGACCTTAACAAGCGTGCAAAGCGCGTCATGGCCGTCCTTGATCCAATCAAACTTGTCATAGACAACTACCCTGCCGACAAAACCGAGTTCTTCGAGACCGAGAACAACCCTGAGGACCCATCGATGGGCAAGCGCGAGATTCCATTCACCAACGAACTCTACATCGAGCGCGAAGACTTCATGGAGGTTCCACCAAAGGGCTACCACAGGCTCTACATTGGGAACGAGATACGTTTGAAGAACGCATACTACGTAAAGGCCACAAGCTGCGAGAAGGATGAAAACGGCAACGTGACGGTCGTTCACTGCACATACGACCCCGAATCCCGTGGCGGAGAGACCGCCGACGGACGCAAAGTCAAGGGGACAAGCCATTGGGTCAGCGCAAAGCACGCCATAGAAGCAGAGGTAAGGCTCTACGACAAGCTCTTTGCAACCGAGTACCCAGGCGGAGATACCGGCAACTATCTTGACGACCTCAATCCAAACTCGCTCATCGTCGTCAAGAACGCAAAGATAGAGCCATCGGTCAAGGACTCAAAGCCTGGCGACTACCTGCAGTTCATACGAAGCGGCTACTTCACGCCTGACTACGACAGCACCACGGAGCACCTTGTGTTCAACAGAACCGTCACCCTCAAGGACTCCTGGGCCAAGCAGAAGGCCAAGATGGGCCTGTAATCCAACGATTGGGCATTGGTCATTTAGACCGATGCCCTTGTTGGCTACGATATAATGCAAAAACAGCTCCAAGTTCCTACTAGGAGCTGTTTTTCGTTTCAGAGAAACCGTCAAATCTTCTTCACAGTGACGAAGGAGACCCTGTTTGCATCAAGGTTGGCTATGGTGATTCTAAGACCATCGATGTCAAAGCCATCGCCCTCGCTTGGTATTCCATTGAGCCTTTCCAGAATCCAACCACCAACGGAGACGCTGTCAGACTCTATGTCCACGCCAAAGAAGTCGCAGAAATCACCAAGGCTGACGGAGCAATCAACTCGATACGAACCGTTGCCCAGCATTTCAAAGGACTTCTCCACTTCGTCATGTTCATCCCAAATCTCTCCAACCAACTCCTCAAGGATATCCTCCATTGAGACCATCCCCATGGTACCGCCAAATTCATCGACAACGACGGCAATATGGGACTTGTTGACCTGAAGACGCTTCAGGATTTCACGTACCTTTGTGTGTTGGTAGACGAAAACGGGCTTAGTCATTATCTCAACGACAGGCTTGTCCGACACTCGGCCGTCCACATAGAAATCCTTCTGATGCAGAACCCCAACGATCCTATCTATGTAATCCTCATACACGAGGAGCCTTGAGAAACGGGTTTTGGTGAACTTCTCTGCAATGTTTTCCTTGCTTTCATCCACTCCAACGGCTTCTATATCCATTCTATGTGTAAGGATCTCCTCTGCGGACAAATCGCCAAACTCAATGGCGTTCTTCAGAAGTTCGCCTTCGCTTCGGTCTATCCCTCCATCGTTTTCGACGTCCTCCACGAGAACCAGAAGCTCTTCGTGTGACATCTTGGATGATTCGTCAGTCTTGAAGAACCTTGAAACAAGCTTCTTCCAATTCGAGAAAATGAAATTCAATGGGGTCAGGACAAAAAGCCAAAAACGAATGAACCCAGCACAGAACATAGCGAACTTCTCAGGAGAATCCTTTGCTATGCTCTTTGGTGTGATCTCTCCAAATATCAGAACGGCGACCGTCACGACTACGGATGAAACCGTGGCTCCAATGTCACCGTATATCTCCACGAACAAAAGCGTACCTATGGATGCAACCGCTATGTTCACGATGTTGTTGCCAATCAGAATCGTCGAAATGAGCCTGTCATAGTTGTTCGAAAGGCTCAAGACAAGAGAAGCCTTCCTGTTGCCGTTGTCGGCCAGAACTTTGATGCGGGTCCTGTTCAAAGACGAAAATGCCGTTTCCGTTGCGCTGAAATACGCAGACATCAAAAGACAGACAGCCATAGCCAGAATGCTACCTAAATGACTACCGTCAGAATCCATATGGATCGTTCCTCCTTGCAATGGTTTTGAGTATAGCAGTATCTTTGGTATAGATTCAGTAAAGAAAATGGGAGGGTATAGAATGATGGAAAAAAGAAAAACCCAAAACCCTGCAATGTCAGTAAGTTAAGGACTTCGTGACAAGAAAAAAACAAGTTTCCCCCTATCATTTATATCAAGGTAGGGGGTATTTTTATTCGTAGTTTTTATAAGGCTTCGTGCATAATTATGATAATAGCATGAATTGTGCTTTAGAAAGTCTTACTTTTTGTTTTTCTCTTGAATAGAGATAATTAAATTCAAGAGCGCATAAACTACGAATAAACCCAAAGCAACGCTTAGTATGATTTTCATGAGCTGCGTTCCTACAAGAATCGAGATTCCCGTAAGTGTCATCATAAAGAGGCAAACACTCTTGAACAGTTTTTCATTCGACAAGAATTTCATTTTACAGCACTCCTTGCATATGATTTCAGTATAGAGGAAATTCAGTATATTTGCATTCATTTAACAATATTTATCAATAACAGGTTACCAATACAACTGCAAATCTTTTTTATTGTACTATGATCTAAGAAATGGTATCTTTTTCATACAGGATTAACAAAACGCTCTTGATTGCTTTTGTTAATGTAACTTACAGCGAAGAACCTTGTTTATTAATAAACGACCCCTATTTAAAAAGGAGACTGCTTATGAAAAAGATGATGAAGATGGTAAGTTTGCTGTTGCTCGTAACACTATTGTTTATTGGATGTGAACAATCAGGTACTAAACCGCCAGAGGCTCAACAACCAGGGACTTCAACTGGGGGGGGGGACAACTAATCCAGAAGGAACTGGTGGCGAAACTCCTGATCCAAGTAACCCAGGTGGAGGTACAACAGAACCTGGAGGTTCGGGAGAAACTCCTGATCCAAGTACTCCAGGCGGAACAGGTGGAGAAACACCAGATCCAAGTGAACCAGGAAGCGAAACACCTGTTCCTGAGTTCGTAGTAGAAGATGATAAGATAATATTCAATAGCATTTTAGGTATCTACCCTGATAAGATTTCTGAAAGAGCAATTGTTATTGGATATAAAGATACAACAAGTAATAAAGAAATCAGCTTCCCTTATACAGTTGATAAGTTTACTCCTATTACTGAAGGTCGTTATACCGCAACAGAACTTGGCTTGAAACCGATTGAAATTATAACAAGCACTAACAGAACAATTTTAGATCCATCAGTAAAAGAGGCTTGGTTCGGTAAAAAAGCAACATTAGGGAAAACATATGAAACAAATGAAATTAATAAAACTTTGGAAAAAGTTAAGATTATAGATGAGGTTGATACACTAGTAGCTAATCTATTAACCTGTTGTACAAATATAAAAGAAATAATAATTCCTGAAAATGTAACCATTATCGAAGAGTATGCTTTTTCTGAATGCACTGGTTTAACAGAGCTCATCGTTCCATCAAAAGTTACAACGATTGGACGTTATGCATTCTCTAACAACCCCAATTTGATAAAAGTCCAACTTCCAGATTCTGTTACATCAATGAGTACTGGAGTATTTAATGCTTGCCGTAAATTGATTACAGTAAACATTCCAAGTAACCTAAAAGAATTACCTGCACACTGTTTTAACTCTTGTTATGCTCTAGAATCGATAGTAATACCACCATCCATTGAAACTATAGGCGAATCAGCGTTTCAAAGTTGTCATGAATTAACTAACCTAATAATTCCAGAAACCGTAACGACTATAAAGGATTCTGCATTTAGAGATTGCAGATTTACTTCGATAGAGATTCCATCTAAAGTAACTGATATTCCTAAATTTGCGTTTATGGATTGTTCTTATTTAGAATCTGTGACAATTCCTGTTTCTGTTACACGCATTGAACAATATGTATTTTCAGGTTGTGGAGCTCTAAAAACAATTAACTATAAAGGCACTATGGAACAATGGGGAAAAATAGGAAAAGATTCAAACTTGAATGGAAGTTCTAAGATTGCTACCGTTGTTTGTTCTGATGGAACAATAACTCTCTGATTCTCTATAAGCTGTTGCTCTGTGAACTCAAACACAGCAACAGCTTTTTTATAACCTTACATCTTTTGCCTGTCTTTTCTTCAACCCTACTAGAAAGCGAGAAAAAAGGCCCTCTCCCGTTTTATTTTGAGAGAGGGGTTGTTAATTTTTTAAGGTATCAAATCCTTAACTTAATGACATTGCCAAACCCTGCAAGAGAATCCGGGGTTTTCAGTCAATGACTTGGAGGATGTCAGTCTTCCTTCTTTGGCTTTGAATCAAGGTCTTCGCTGTTCCAGAAGAAATCAGAGCTGTCGTCCCTTGAACGGGCAGGCTTGAAGGAATCGAAGCCATATGGCTTCTTCGTGGATTTTGCAGACTTGCTGCCAAAACCTTCGAACCTGTTCTCTCCTCGGCCCTTGTACTCTATGGAAGAGCTTCTGCGTCCGCTGTAGTCATCGCGGTCGCGTCTTTCATACCTTGGAGAATCATAGGATCTTCTCTCGCCACGGCCTGCAAACCTGTTCTCTGATCCGTCGCGACCCTCGTAGCGGTTCGGCTTGTCAAAGCCTCTCTCGTTGTCTTTGTCGAAGCGAGGTCTGTCGTTTCTTTCGTATCTATCGGACCTGAAACCACGGCTGGATCCACGGTCGCTGGAATAGTCGCGTCTTGGACGATCCTCTCGATTGTCCCTATTGAAGCTGCGTCTTTCGCTGCGCTCTTCGCCTTCTTCTCTGTAGCGAGGTCTAAAGTCGTCGCGTCTATCGTCTCTGCGTCCGTATGACCTGCGGTCGGAATAGTCTCTGTCTCTGCCGTATGATGGCCGATCTGATTTTCTGTAGCCGTCTCTGCGACCTTCTCTGTAACCGCCCCTATCTTCCCTATCGTCCCTTCTGAAGCCTCTGTCCCTTGAGGAATCTCCAAAGCCTCTTGAATCCCTGGAGCCTCTGTAGCCGTCCCTGTCCCTTCCGTAGGAACCATAGCCACGGCCTCTGTCGCCGTCTCTTCTGCTCTTTCCTGCATAGTCGCTTCTCTTCTCGAAAGAGCCTTTCTCCGCTTTCTTCTCCGTCTTCTCGTCCGAACCCTTCTGGGACTTCTCGCTTGGCTCACTCCAATCCAATTTGAGTGAATCGTCATCAAATGCCATCATCCAACTCCTGGCCGCACCTTTGCGGCCTCTAACAAATCCCGGAGCCTCTACGACTCCTGTAATCTCTTTGACGCTCATTCCTCTGAGGCGTCTTCTATCCATTCTGAAAGTTCCAAGGTTCGTGGAGAAAAGGAGGATTCCAGTCTTCTTCATTAGCTTGGCTAGATTCTTTATCCAATCGACGTAGTCTCGTGCTACGTCAAAGTCCCCGTCCATCTTCCTGCTGTTGGAGAAGCATGGCGGATCGAAGATGATTATATCGTATTTCTCTTTTCTATCTATAGCGTCTGCGACGTATTTTGAGGCATCCATGCATACACATTCGTATGAGGATCCTTCGTAGCCGTTGGCGGCAAGGTTCTCCTGCGCCCACTTGGTATAGGTCGCTGAAAGGTCAACGCTTTTCACGCTCTTTGCAAGCCCCGCTGCAGCATAGACTGAGAAGCTTCCTGTATAGGAGAAGAGGTTTAGGACATCGCACCCTACACTTCTCTCCCTTATGAGCATACGGGTGAGCCTGTGGTCAAGGAAAAGGCCGGTGTCCACGTATGTGGTCAGATCCACCTTGAAGGTGAGGTTGTTCTCAAGGACATCCACCACAAGGGCATCGGTCTGTGCCTTTTCATGCTGCTGCCCCTGTTCGCGTTTGGCCCTGTACGAATAGACGATGTTGCCGGGTTCCAGGTATAGCATGCGAGAGCATATATCAAGGCAGGTGGCCCTCATTTCGTCAGGCAGTGGCTCCGATTCGCCGTAGTCCGTGACCTTGGCGTACTTGCCGTATACATCGACCGTGACGGGAAACTGCGAGAGGTTGCGGTCATAGACCCTGAAACAATTCGTACCCTCTGGAAGGAGGTTGTGACGCATTTCCTGAGCGTTGTTCTTGAGTATCTTGCCAAAATCCTTCTCGAAGTATTCCATTTTCCTTCCCGGTGTGCCTTTCTCGATGGGATTATATATGTTACAATGAAAAAAAGATAGTCGGATGGAGCAGCTTTTCTGTTCCAATGGAGGTCCATAGATGTCCACGGTCCAAGACGGCGATGGAAACGAGTTCATCAAAGGGCTTGAAGCCAAAAGGGGCTGCCCCGTTGGGTGGCGTACATACTCCACGTTCTATGCAGACAGCAATGGGGTTGTACGCCAATACGGAGTGTTCCTGTATGAAGCCGGCGGACGTTTCTGGTTCGAGGACTTCGAGCATGAGCCTCAGATCCTTGGATTCAAGCTTCCAAAGAGCAAGAACGCAGCTCCATACGTCAAGTTCGAATCCGGGTTCGACCCAAACGATGTTCTGGAAACGCGAACAGTAAAGAAAAACGCGGCCAAGTCATTGGCAGAAGGCTTCAAACCACGTTCCAAAGTGAAGGCAGCAGGAATCCTTGCACGTTGCTTCTCGCAATGCGTCACTGAGGTCTCTCTCAAGGATGGAACTGTCCTTTTCTTCGAGCTGGCCGATAAAACGCTTCAGAACATGATAGACAATTGGCATCAGTATGGGAAAAACAACAAAGCATGAAACAGAGACACATATAGATAAGGAGTAACAATATGGGAGTTTTCAAAGCCTATGACATCCGTGGTGTCTACAACCAGGATTTCAACAAAGAGACAGCGTACAAGATTGGATATTTCCTTCCAAAGCTTCTCCCTTGCAAGTTCGTCGTAGTTGGTAGGGACATACGTCTCACAAGCGACGAGATATTCGAGAACCTCTGCAACGGAATCAACGATGCAGGCGTTGACGTATGGAACGTTGGCCTTGCCACAACGCCAATGGTCTACTTCTCAACGGTATACCTCAAGGCGGAGGCATCGGTTCAGATAACCGCAAGCCACAACCCAAAGCAGTACAACGGCATGAAGATCTCAAGGGCCATGGCCATCCCAGTAGGCGGTGATTCAGGCCTCAAGGAACTTGAAAGGATGGTCAATGAAGAGAAGGTCGAGCCTGTGTGTCCATGCCACAGGGGCTGCATCATAGACAAGGACGTCCACGAAGCCTACCTCAACTATCTAAAGGGCTTCCTCCCTGACCTTTCGAACCTCAACCTCTCCGTGGACTGCTCCAATGGCATGAGCAGCCTTTTCGTGCACGAAATCTTTGGCGACTATGCCCACTACATCAACGACACGCTCGACGGCACATTCCCAGGCCACGAGCCAAACCCACTTGAGGTCGAAAACTGCAAGCAGATAATGGATGCAGTCAAGGCCAACAAGTCCGATTGTGGCGTGATCTACGACGGCGATGCGGACCGTGTCATGTTCATAGATGAAAGGGGTCGATTCATACAGCCTGACTACGTCACAGGCATCATTGGAGCCTATTACCTTGCAAAGGAGAAAGGATCGGTTCTTGTTGACATAAGGACATCCCGTTCAACCACCGAATATCTTCTCAAGAAAGGTGCAACGGAGGTCATAACATGGAAGGTAGGCCACGCCTTTGCAAAGATGAAGCTCAGAGAGAAGCACTGCATATTTGGTGGTGAACTTGCAGGCCACTACTACTTCAGAGACTTCAACAACTGCGACAGCGGAATCCTTGCATCCCTGCTTGTACTTCAGACTGTCGCAGCATTGAAGAAGGAAGGAAAGACCCTTGGACAGCTCATAGACGATATTGTCGTCTATGCCAACAGCGGCGAGCGCAATTTCAAGCTTGAGGACAAGGATGGCGCAATGAACGCCCTCTATGAGAAGTTCACAAAGCTCAACCCAACCAAGGTCCTGGACTTCGATGGCTACAGAATAGAGTTCCCAACATGGTGGTTCAATGTCAGGAAGTCCAACACAGAACCTTACCTTCGTGTCGTAGCAGAGGCCAAGACACAGCAGGAGCTTGATGAACACTTCAAGGAGATTGAGGACATCATCCATCAGTTCCACTGACCACCCGTTCATTGAACGAAAACCCGCCGTCACCTCCTTTGGTCGTGACGGCTTTTTTTCACCTTTTTCGCCGTTTTTGACGCAACGATGAAAACCATATTGACTAAAACGTGCCAATGGAGTACTCTCTCATTGTTCTAAAGGACATTCCCCGATAGCTCAGTCGGTAGAGCAGGTGGCTGTTAACCACCCTGTCGGCAGTTCGAGTCTGTCTCGGGGAGCTTTGAGACCTACAAGTTCTTGTAGGTCTTTTTTTTGCGCTCGCAGCGACCACGAAGCAACAACGCGTTGCTTTGCCAATCCATTGCAGGCTGTTATAATCCTCCCAGAGGTAATGAAATGGAAACAAAAGATGTACTGCTTGAACTTAGAACGAAAAGAGGTCTGACACAAGAGGAACTAGCTCAGGAAGTCTATGTGACACGCCAGGCCGTATCGCGTTGGGAGAACGGAGAGACCATACCAAACATCGAAGTCCTAAAGCAATTGTCAAGGTTCTTCGATGTCTCGATAAACACCCTTCTGGGTTCTAAGCGCCAGCTTGTCTGCCAATGCTGCGGAATGCCGCTAGACGATTCAACGATAAGCAAAGACTCAAACGGCGACTTCAACGAAGAGTACTGCAAATGGTGCTACAAGGACGGAGAGTTCACCTATACCAGCAAGGAGCAGCTGATAGACTACTGCGTAGAGCATATGGCATCTGAGAACTGGCCAGCAGAACAGGTCAGAGCACACATGGAAGCCGTCGTACCCAACCTTAGACATTGGAAAGACAAAGACTGATATTTGTTTGAGTCTAAAACCACAGAGACCATTGCAAAGTCGAAAGGCCTGCAATGGTCTTTTTTAATGCCCAATACAGCAACACTAGAGATTCAACAGTATTCAACAGCCCAAAGAGCCCTATAAGCCCCAAGAGCCCAAATTCCATACAAAAAAGGCCACCTGCAATTGCAAGTGGCCTGTAATCAGCTTTCGCTTGAACTATCAGTTCTTTTTCTTCTTGAGAACCACAACAACAGCTGCTGCAGCGACAAGGACAAGAACAATGATCAGGATGATAAGACCCGCATTGGACTTCTTTGCAGGAGCTGGCTCTGCAGCTGGTGTAGCTGCTGGCTGAGCTGCAGGAGTCTCTGTCTTTGTCTCTTCCTGCTTTGGAGCCTCTGGCTGCTTTGCAGGCTCTTCAGTCTTAGCTGGCTGCTCTTCCACGACCGGAGCTTCTTCCTTGACTTCCTCGACAGCTGGAGTCTCTTCGACTGCTGGAGCTTCCGCTACGACTGCAACCTCTTCGACCTCAGCAGGCTCTTCCTCTGCAGGAGCCTGAGCGAACAAGGACTGGACATAAGCTGGGAGCTGAGCCTCTACGAGGTCTGCTGCATAGTTGAAATCCGCCTCTGTAAGGTCGTATGCAAGAGTGAGGATAGCAAATCCATCACCATCGTAGATATCAAGGGTCGAACCCTGGAGGTACTGGCCGTATGCGGCATATACTGCCTCGGCAGCAGCTCTGACCTCAGCTGTGGTCACGAAGCTAGGATACTCGATTCCAACCTTGTTGCCTGTTGCAATGATGGAAGCCTTGTAGCCGTAGAGCTCAATGTCTCTTGTGTAGAATGCTGGCTCAACGACTTCTTCCGCTACGATCTCTTCCTCGACAGGAGCCTCTTCCTTTGCAGGCTGGAG
>ULPT01059050.1_pt1 | contig 87003 bp, 68 predicted proteins | sample 1953751 | NCBI WGS metagenome assembly ULPT01 (sample SAMEA4835636, study PRJEB28245) | human gut metagenome | biome: gut microbiome; material: fecal sample | place: Denmark | collected 2008 | reverse complement strand
TAACAGACAAAACAGTCAACCTATTTTAGGACAAGACATTCCGTTGATCAAGAACTTCCACTTACGAAGGAACTACGAAAGAACTACGAAGGAACGTCGAACCTCAAAATATATACGATTGTTAAGATTTTAGATAAAATCCAATCTCCGGAGGCGTTTCAAAAGCGCAGTGTCTGTTATGCCGAAAGATTTGTTGTGTCGGTTCTGTTTCTCACAAAATTCGGGGTTCTCTAATCCCGAATGGGCACTAAAATACTTTTGTCGTTTTGCTTGCGTATGTTAGATTTTCTTTGTAACTTTGCACGGAGTTTGAAATAGCTCCGAATAAGGGGTAAAATACCGGAAATATACCTGTAAAACTACTAATCAACATGATGAAAAATAACAACTATTGCGTAATTATGGCGGGCGGTATTGGAAGCCGCTTTTGGCCGTTTAGCCGAAATTCCCAACCCAAACAATTCCTGGATTTCTTCGGGACTGGGCGCAGTCTCCTCCAAATGACGGTGGACCGTTTCCGCCCGGTGGTACCTATCGAGAATGTGCTGATAGTTACCAATGTTCAGTACAAAGAACTGGTAATGAAACAGATACCTGATTTGCAGCCCTCGCAGGTGCTGTGCGAACCCGCACGCCGTAACACGGCTCCGTGTATCGCCTATGCCACGGCACATATCAAGGGGGTGCTGCTCCAGCGCGCCATTGCCGAGGGGAAAATGGCACAAGGTGAGGTCCCTGACATTAGTAACCCGCTCTATGATGCCAACATTGTCGTTGCGCCGAGCGACCACCTTATCTTGCAAGAACAGGCATTCCGGCAGACTATAGAGAAAGGCTTGTCGTTCGTTGAGAAGAATGATGCCATTCTTACTCTTGGTATGAAACCTACACGTCCCGAGACGGGATACGGCTACATCCAGATGCAAAATGCACAAGACGCAATATGCAGCGCGGAGGCTGTCTGCAAGGTGAAAACCTTTACCGAGAAACCAAACCTCGAGTTGGCAAAAGTCTTTATGGAAAGCGGGGAATTCCTGTGGAACTCGGGCATATTCTTGTGGAATCTCCGTACTATCTACTCGGCGTTCCATAGTTTCCTGCCCGAGATAGTGGAGAAATTCCGCGAGGGGCACCTCTATATGGGGACAGACAGAGAAGATGATTTTATACAGCGTATTTTTCCTACTTGCCCCAATATCAGTATCGACTACGGCGTAATGGAGAAGGCGCAAAATGTCTTTGTCCTGCCGTCCGACTTCGGGTGGTCGGACCTCGGTACGTGGGGGTCGCTTTACGAATTGAGCGACAAGGACGACAACGGCAATGTTACGCTCCATAGCGAAGCCTCTTACTACGACAGTCATCGCAATATCGTTACTATGGAGAGCGGCAAATTGGCAGTCATACAAGGATTGGACGACATGATTGTGGCAGAGCAAGGCAATGTGTTGCTCATCTGCCATAAATCCCAAGAGCAGCAAATCCGCCAGTTCGTCAACGACGCCAACGACCGATACAACGGTCAATTCAATTAGACAAATATCCCACCTTTTACTATCAATATGAGTTACCTCAATTTTGACAAGACATTGTTGATTAACTTGGAGCGGTCGCTCCCCAAGGAGATGATACGTACCAATCGTGCGGGAGCGTACAACTCCACCACGCTCGTTGATTGCAATACCCGTAAGTACCACGGGCAGTTGGTACTGCCGTTGCCGGAACTGGGGCAGGACAATTATGTGCTGCTCAGTTCGTTGGATGAGACCGTTATCCAGCATGGGGCGGAGTTCAATCTCGGTTTGCACAAGTACGGCGAGAATACCTATTCGCCCAACGGGCATAAGTATATACGCGAGTTTGACTGCGAGGTTATCTCCAAAACTACCTACCGTGTGGGCGGCGTCATTCTTACCAAAGAACGTATGCTCGTCAGTTTCGAACCGCGCGTGCTGATACGTTATACTCTCCTCGAATCCGGCTCACCTACATTGTTGCGCTTCCGACCGTTCTTGGCGTTCCGCTCGGTGAACGAACTGACGCACGAGAATCCTCGTGCCAACACGAATATGGACGAGTGTGAGAATGGCAGATGCAACCAAATGTATTCGGAGTTCCCGCATTTGTATATGCAGTTCTCCAAGGCGGTCGAATACCATCACAACCCTGCGTGGTACAAGGGAATTGAATATCCCAAGGAGCAGGAACGCGGATACGAATACAAAGAGGACTTGCTTGTACCAGGCTGGTTCGAACTGCCGATGCGCAAAGGCGAGAGCGTCATCTTTGCTGTGGGAATCACCGAAACGGATACGGCTAAACTGAAAACCGTTTGGGCAAAAGAACTCAAGCGACGAAATGCCCGCACGGATATGTTCGCTTGTCTGAAAAACTCAGCCGCACAATTCTACAAACGCGAGGGCGACAAGTGCTATCTGTTGGCGGGGTATCCGTGGTACCACGCACAGGCACGCGCGGCATTCTTTGCAACACCGAGTTGCACGCTCGATATCGACCGACCGGAGTATTGGGACGCTATCATCGACCAGACTGCCGTCGCCGAGGTACGTGCGTTTATGGCGGGGCAGACCGACCAAGTGAGAATGGAGGGAATGGATGACCCCGATGTTCTGCTATGGTTCGTGCGGGCGTGCCAGAAATACGCCCACAAATATACGGTACACGAAGCAGCCGCGAAGTACGGAGAACTCTGTCGCGAGATTGTGGAATACTATCGCCGTCAGAACCACCCGCGGGCTATCGTCCATCAGAACGGCTTAATCTGGGTGAACGGCACAGAGCGACCTGCTACATGGATGTCGGCGGTGGAGAACGGACGACCGATAACGCCGCGTACGGGCTATGTGGTGGAAATCAATGCCCTGTGGTACAATGCCTTGAAATTTACTGAAGAGATGCAACGCGATTTGGGCAAAGAAGCCGTTGCCGACCTGCTGGAATACCAGGCGGAAATTATGCGCGATTCGTTTATCCGCACCTTCTGGAACGGACTCTATCTGGATGATTATGTGGTGGGCGACTACCACGATAAAGAGGTGCGCCCAAACCAGATATGGAGCGCTGGTTTGCCCTACTCGCCGTTAGACCGCAAGCAGATGAAAGCCGTCGTCGATATATGTACCAAGGAACTGCTTGCCCCGCGCGGACTGCGCACACTTTCGCCTAAAAGCGGCAACTATCGTCCGTTCTATGTGGGCGGGCAGTTGGAACGCGACCGCAACTTCCATAACGGTCCTATCTGGCCTGCTTCTATCGCCGCCTATGCACGCGCATACATGACTGTTTATAAGCGTAGCGGACTGAGTTTTATGGAGCGCCTGCTCGTCGGATATGAGCGTGAGATGAGTGAACTCTGTATAGGTACGCTCAACGAACTCTACGACGGCAATCCGCCGTACCGTGGACACGGCGGTATGAGTTTCGCTCCAAGTGTGGCAGCAGTAATATCTGTTATCGACACAATGAAAAAATACAAAGAGACTTCCGAGGAGCCTCAGAACAAAACACAAGAATAGACATGAATGCTTTAATGTTCGGGTGGGAGTTCCCGCCTCATATCTTAGGAGGATTAGGTACGGCAAGTTACGGACTGACACGCGGTATGGCACAGCAGCCCGATATGCACATCACTTTCGTTATCCCGAAACCGTGGGGCGACGAAGACCAATCCTTCTTGCGCATCATCGGAGCGAACAGTGTGCCTATTGTGTGGAAAGAAAATAGTTACGACTATGTGCGGCAGCGTATGGAGGGCAGAATGTCCCCCGAAGAGTATTTCCGGTTTCGTGATGGCATACGATACGACTATCGCCGAATAGGTACCGACGACCTCGGTTGCGTGGGCTTCTCCGGGCGCTATCCCGATAATCTCATCGAAGAGATTGGCAACTATGAGGCAGTGGCGTCGGTGCTTGCCAATAGTTTGGATTTCGATATTATCCACTCCCACGACTGGCTGACCTACCCCGCGGGAGTCTTTGCCAAGCATATATCGGGCAAACCGTTGGTCATCCACGTCCACGCTACTGATTTCGACCGTAGCCGAGGCAATGTCAATCCCACTGTCTATGCTATCGAAAAGCGCGGAATGGACGAGGCGGATCATATCATGTGCGTGAGCAACCTGACCCGTCAGACCGTCATCGACAAATATGGTATCGACCCGCGCAAAGTCTCTACCGTGCATAATGCTGTGGAGCCATTGGCAAACCCCGATGAATTTCAAAAGAAACCACGCAAAGACAAACTGGTAACTTTCTTGGGGCGTATCACCATGCAGAAAGGACCGGAGTACTTTGTGGAAGCGGCAGCACGGGTATTGGAAAAAACCGACGGCGTACGCTTTGTGATGGCGGGTAGCGGCGACAAGATGAACGAGATGATTGACCTTGTGGCTAAGCGTGGTATCGCCGACAAGTTCCATTTCCCGGGATTCATGCGTGGCAAACAGGTACAAGAGATGTTGGCGGCATCGGATGTGTACATCATGCCCAGTGTAAGTGAGCCGTTTGGTATCTCGCCTTTGGAGGCAATGCAGGTAGGCTGTCCGGCAATCATCTCGAAGCAATCGGGGTGCGCCGAGATTCTGACTCACGCCATCAAGACCGACTATTGGGACATCGACGCTATGGCAGACGCCATCTATGCGATTGTTAAATACCCCGCAATGTACCAATCGCTCCATATCGAAGGACAGCGCGAGGTCAACAACATCCGCTGGTACGATGCCGGTCTCAAAGTCCGCCGCATCTACGACGCCGTCATCAACCACACGCTGTAATCATACGGTGTTTGTATATGTCTTAAAAACACTATGCTATGAACAGGAAGCCGTTTGTGTTTTTATGTCTGTTGTTAGGATTGCTACTCTTTGTGTCAAGTTGTGATGCGTACAGAAATCCTAATGCAGGGAAAATAAACTATATGAGTATCATCACCATTGATTCAACGGCATCAGCCTGTGATGTGGATAGTTGTGTCATTAAATTGCCTTGGTTGAATGATCAAATAAACGCTTTCTTGAAAGATAGTGCAGAGAGAAAATACAAGTTTGAAACCACTCTGCATATTACGCAATTAACGTGCTTAGATACTATTGCTGACGAACAATACACGTGCTTTATGTATGAATGTGGAGACAATGTCTTGGGTGGTATCAGATGGTTTAATTGTACAGGAGACACGATTTGCGACTGGCAAAGGTTCATTGAAAACAAAACAGTTGAAGAAATAACAATTAATCCGGAGGATTATTTTAGAGAAACATTGCATTCTGACATCCTATCCGGCGAAACAATCGTAGAACTGAATTTTGGCTATATTCCCCGTATATAAAACTAAAATAAATGCCCCTATGAAAAAGAAAAATGCACTATTAGTATTGGTTCTTTTGTTAGGAACAATGCTGTGTCTATCAAGTTGTGATAAATACAGACACCCTACAGGGAGGTCTTATGTATATACAATGGAGATTGATTCTACAGCCTCCGCTTGTGGTGTAGATAGTTGCGTTGTTAATATCCCTTGGATAAAGAATGAAATTGATGCATTTTTGTCAGATAGTGCAGAGAGAAAATTAAAATTTGAAACCTCTCTAACAATCACACAATATCTCTGTGCTGATACTGCGATAGAGAATGAGGAAATAACGTACTTTGAATGTACAATGTCGGACAAAAGACAGAGTGGTACTTTATGGCTTGATTGTGCAGGAGATACTGTTTGGATAGATCCTGATTACACTAATACAGAAACGCATCCGTATAATGAAGCAACAAATATCGAGTTTGGCGATAGTTTGTGGCATAGTGGTGTCATAATGGAATATAAGGCGATTGTTCGTGTGGCAATGGGCTTTCTCCCTTGTATATAATATTTAATTTGAAATTGTTACCTGTTATGAAAAACATTTTTTGTTGTGTATTCTTGTTGCTATGTTCATTAGTAGTATTGGCTGATTCTGCATGTCCGGATTCTATACTGGTAAGGCAGGCAGATGGCACAATGCTATGGACAAAAGTACATGGTGATGAATTTTATAATTGGCGTTCTACTACGGACGGGCATATTATAGTACGCGATGAACAAAAAGTTTATCGTTATGCAATGGTTAAAAATGATTCGTTAGTGCCATCTAATATAATGGTGCATGATATACAGAATCGGAATGTAAATGAGGTTGCTTTTATTAGAGACAATGCAATAAAAGTTCAACAGTTTGTAAGAGCAGAACAACAAGTGGCATTGATGCAGAAAAAAGAAGAGTTGGCAAGTGTAAATGAAGACAATTCGGGGATTGCACCTCAAACAACTGCTTTGGTGATGGGGAAAAGAAAGATACTTACCATATTGATGGGCTTTAAGGATAGACCTTTTACAAAAACTGCATCAGATTTTGATAAGTTGATGAATCAAAAAAGTGGAATGGTAGAGGTAAATCATGGAAGCGTATGGCAATTTTATAATGAGGATTCGTATGGTTCATTGGATGTGTCTTCTGTGGTTGTCGGTCCCTTTGTGGCTAATTTCAAGAGTAGTTATTATAAAGAGGGAAAGGATGATGGAACGCAAACTTCGCGTGAGTTGGTACGTGAGGCAATTCATCGAGCAAGTGAAAGCGGGGTCGATTTTTCGGAGTTAGACGGTGATGGAGATGGTTACGTAGATTGTGTACAGGTAATTTTTGCTGGGCATGGAATGTCTGGCGGGGCAGAGGAAGGGTTGATATGGCCGCATCAGGCAGCCTTGGTATCCGCTATAGTTCGCGATGGGAAAAAAGCAAAAAAATATATCATAACCCCGGAATTAGGTAGTGATGATAAAATAGCACCAATAGGTACTATCTGTCATGAATTTGGTCATATATTAGGAGTACCTGATTTTTATGATAGAATAGACCAAGATAGATATAATGCAACAGGTCAATATGATTTAATGTGTAACGGTAGTTGGAATTATGATGGACATAGACCCGCTCATCATAATGCCTATACCAAGTGTTATTTGTTTGGCTGGGCGCATGCAGAAGTTATTACAAATGAGACAAAAGAATATAGAATATCATCATCTACATTAAAACCGGAATTCTATCGCATAAATACCACAAATGGTGCGGAATGTTTTTTGGTAGAGAATAGGATTCGAGTAAATTTTGATAGATACATTCCACAGGAAGGATTAGTAATATATCATATACATAAAGATATAGTTTCCACTATAGAAAAAGATAAATCTATTAATTCGCAACATCCGTTAATGTGTTATATTGTAGATGCTTCTGCCAAACAGAATCCCACAAGTGATCCTAATTCTTATGGTTTCTTAAATTCCCAACGTACTTTTGGTATTGGTGACAGAACGTATTATGGAAATAGTTCTACACCGACTTGTGCAACATGGAATGGATATGGAATAGGTATAAATCTGTGTTTTATCAAGCAGAATCCTGATAAGTCTATTAGTTTTACCGTCAATCCGCAGATAGAAGGTCCTGATCATCTATGTAAGGAAAGAACATATTCAGTAACGGGAGTAGTACCTAATAAAGATACCATTGTATGGTCTTACAAAACAGATATTAAACCGCTCCCATATACAGCAGTCCTTAAATTTCCTAAAGGAAATACAGGTGCAAGTGTTATTGTAAAAAGAGGTGTGAAACATATAATGTTGCTTGATTCTATACCGAAAATGGTTTCCAATAATGCAACACAACCGATAGTACAAAGTGCAGATGTTGTGTCCCCATTGGATATGGCAATAGACGTACCTTATGTTGGAACAGTTACATTATGCGCTACGGTGTTTAGTGGAAACGGTATATACTTTTTGGAGAAAAAGATAGAATTGCCGGAAAATATTCAACCGCAACTGAATACATCTTCAGAGTCGGGGACTTTATGGAGAGTTAACACGATGAAAACTTTCACGGAAATAGGTTGCCCTAATGTGGAAGATGAATATATCAAATGGTATGTAACCCATCCGCAAGATTCTGTAACTCATGAATTTACAGGACGAATGATTAATGTGAAACCTACGAAGAAAGGTACACTTACGATACGTGTTGTAAATGATTGTGGTTGCCCGACAAAGAATGACACCACATATACATTTAGTGTTGTGTTGGGAAAAATTAAACCGCCATTTCGTTTTGAGTCCTATCAAAACCCAGTAAACACTTCTTCAATGCCTATCATCATAGAGCGTAATGCGGACGAAGAATCCGATGTGGCGACTTTTGCGGTACAGGACGATTTCCCGAATTATACTATTGAGTTGTGGAGTGAACTGCAAGGGCGTATTCGTTCTTTGACCGCCAACACAGAGAAAGTCTCTTTGGATGTGGCGGGTTTGCCCAACGGCTGGTATCAATTGTTGCTCTTGCAAGACGGACAACTGTTGGATTCGGGAAATGTGCTGATTATGCATTAAAAAAGCGCGGTGCGTGTTGCACCGCAAGACAGGTTTTGTTTTATAAGTTTTCGTTATATCAAACCCAACGTTAAAAACAACAGAATAATTAACATAACTTACAGATTATGAAGAATATATGCTTTTGCTTTCAGATGCATGCGCCGTATCGTCTGAAACGCTACCGTTTCTTTGACATCGGTCAAGATCACTACTATTACGACGACATGCAGACCGAGGACCATGTTACGTGGCTCGTCCGCACATCATATCTGCCACTTTGTCAGACTATCCGCGAGATGGTCAAACTCTCCAAGGGGCGTTTCCATTGCGCACTCTCCATCTCCGGCGTGATGCTCGAGATGTTCGAGCAGTACACCCCCGAGATGATTGATGTGCTCAAAGAACTGGCTGATAGTAAGTGCGTTGAGTTCCTTGCCACCCCGTTCTCCTATTCCCTTGCTGCGGAGTACAATATGGACGAGTTCCAGGAGCAATTGGACAAGCAGCGTGCTGTCATCAACGATGTGCTTGGGGTAACACCTTCTGCCGTTTGGAATACCGAATTGCTCTATTCCGATGAAATGGCATATAATTTGTACAAGATGGGCTACAAGGTTATGCTCGCAGAGGGAGCCAAGCACGTGATGAGTTGGAAATCACCCAACTATCTCTATACATCGGCGGGAGCACCCAAGATGAAGATGCTTGTGCGCAATGCGGGATTGAGTGATGAATTGAGTTTCCATTTCTCTGACTCCAATTGGTACAATTATCCGATGGATGCGGAGAAGTATGCGAACCAACTGCATAGCCTGCCCGAGGGTGAAGACCTTATTAATATATGGGTCGGTGCCGATACATTTGGTATTCGCCAGCAGGCGGGGACGGGTATATTCGAGTTCCTCAAAGCCCTGCCTTACTACGTACTGGAGCGCGAAATGGGTTTCTGCACGCCTACCGAGGCGGCAAAGAAGATGACGGCAAGCGATGTTATCTCTGCGCCATATCCGCTTACGTGGGCAGGCGAGGCAAAGGACCTCAGTATGTACAACGGCAACGACTTGCAGCAGGAGGCGTTGAACAAACTCTATGCGGTGGCGGAGCGTGTACATCTATGTCGGGACAAGGGCTTGAAGACCAACTGGTTGCGCTTGCAAGATGTGAATAATTTCCACTATATGAACCACATCGACCAAGGGGCTACCTACTACGAGTCGGCGTATGATGCATTCATCAACTATATGAATATCTTGTCCGATTTCCTGCAGTCGGTGGAGGAGCAGTATCCGACCACCATCGGCAATGAGGAACTGAACGGCTTGCTCAAGACCATCAATAGTCAGGAGAAAGAAATTCAGCAACTCAAAGAGGAACTGAAGAAGAAAAAAGCAAAACAGGCAAAATAAACGACACCTAAAAAGTGTACGATTATTAAGAATTACCCAAAGGATAACCCGAGGTTATCCTTTGGGTAAAAGTAAGGTGGATGCTTATAGGATGCTTATAGGATACGCACCCCTTGTGTTACCTTGCAAAAATGTACGATTATTAAGATCGGCTCTCGTGGGTAGTCTCCTGCTATCCTCAGGGAAAAAACAGGGAAAGGTCAGGGAAAATGTCCGGTGGATAAATTGCTCTCGTCTTTCCTCGGAAAGTGACGTTTGTTAAGATATTTGGAATTATTGTGCATTATGCATTGCGCATTGTGAATTGAAAAATAAGTATATCATATTAGTCTGCTTTTTGTTGGTGGGTGCGATGGGCTTCGCCGCCAAGGAGAAGGCTGTCAAGACGGTTATCCGTACTTGGCAGTTGCCTGCGCCTACGGCTATCGCCGATACCGTGCAGTTTACCGATACTGCATATCTCAACTACCCGATGCGCAGCCTGCAGAACGACTATTCCATCTCCTCTGCATACAATGGCAACTGCCTTGTGTCACCCATTCAGTCGCGTGTCTATTTCGACCGCCTTTCGAAGATAGACGACATCTTCGCTGCGGCTTATCAACCTTATATATATACGCCGCAGGACGTGCGTTTCTTCAATACAACCACACCCTATTCGAGCATTGCCTACAACAAAGGCTTCACCACTATGCGCGAGGAAAACGAGATTTATTTCCTTTTCACGGGCAACTTGAACAAACGTATCAACCTTGGTACGCAACTCAACTACCTGAATAGTGTGGGGCACTACTCCAACCAAGCAGGCAAACTCCTCAACGGCAATGTCTTTGGTTCCTACAATGGCAACCACTACTCGCTTCAGGCGGCATTTACGTTTGCCAACTTGAGCAATTTTGAGAATGGCGGACTCACCAATCCGGGCGATTTGGACGGAGCATTGCAACCCGAAGACCTGCCGGTCAACCTGAACGCTATGTCGGGCTATCGCTATCTCGCCGGCTATCTCAACCACTACTATAGTATCACTGTTGAGCGGCCCTACCACGACACCGTCGAGGTTATCAACGAAGAGGGCAGGCGTGAGCGGCGTGATACGCTCAAGATTAACTATGTGCCGGTTACCACCTTCGCGCACACCTTCGAGACTGCCAATAGCAACCGCCGCTATGTGGAGCGCACTGCCCAACAAGGCTTTTATCCGGCATACTATCGCAATCCGAATACCACCAACGACTCCACCGATGTTCTCACTATTCGCAACACGTTGAGCGTAACCTTCGAGGAGGAATTCAACCGCCTGCTCAAGTTCGGTGCTACGGTCTATGCCATCAACGAGTGCCAGCGTTTCCTCCATCCCGTCAGCGAAGACGCAAGCAACCTTATGGGCAACTATGAGCCGTTTGCCGCGCCGTGGCAGAATACCACTGTGCACCTCGCCTCCGATACACTGTGGGGCTACCAGTGGACAAACAACACTTTTGTGGGAGGTGCGCTCTACAAAAACCGCGGCAAATGGGTGCATTACGGATTCGACGGTGATGTATGCGTATTGGGTTACAAACTCGGCGAGTTTCAAGTGAACGGACACGTGGACGGCGATTTCCGTATAGGGAAAGATACAATGTATATCCGTGCAAAAGCCTTTGTCAGGAACGAGACACCGTCCTACTATCTGCAGCATTTCTCGTCCAACCACTTCCGTTGGGACAACGATTTTCAGAAAACCTATCGTTTCTACGTCGGCGGTGAGGTTGCATACCCCACACGGTGGGTAAAACCGAAAGTGAATGTCGGTTTCGAGAATCTGACACGCTATATCTATTTCGGGCAAAACGGACTGCCGGTGCAACCTGAGGGAAATATCCAAGTGCTGTCGGTAGATATGCAGTGCGACCTGACTACGCCGTGGGTGAACCTCGAGAACCACGTGGTCTATCAGTTGTCGAGCGATGCGGCGATGCCTTTGCCGTCTTTCACGCTCTACCACAATCTCTATTATCACGGTACGTGGTTCCGTGCTTTGGATGCACAGATAGGTGTGGATATGCGTTATTTTACGTCCTACTATGCACCCTTGCTCAACCCCGCTACGGCGCAATTCTGTACGCAGAATACCACCAAGGTTGGCAACTACCCGATACTCAATGTGTATGCTAATTTCTATGTCAGGTCGTTGCATCTGCGTTTTTTTGCCCACTACACCCATTTCAACCACCTGTTTATGAAATCAACCCCGAACTACTTTGCCATGCCCGGCTACCCGATGAACCCCGATATTTTCCGTGCCGGTCTCGCTTGGCATTTTTATAAATAACAACAACGCAATCTACGAAAAAAACGTAAACGAAGTTTACCAACAACTATGCCTTTAACAGTACGATTAAATAAAATCTTGATTTACGCCCGTGATGAAGCGGAGCGTTTGCAGAATACGCAGATTCTGCCCGAACACCTGGTGTTGGGTATTTTGCGCTTGGCGGAAGGTCAGGCGTTTGACCTGCTGCGTAAGGCGGGATTGTCTGCCGAAGAAGCCAAAGGAAACCTCGACACCGCTTTGCAGCAGGAGCAACGGGACACTATCGAACCTATTACCCGAAGCGTGCAGGTAGAGAGCATTATGCGTATCGCCGAGGGTATCAGCCGTGAGTATAGGGCAGATGCGGTCGGCAGTGCTCATTTGCTGTTGGCTATTTTGCGCCACCGTATCAACCGTGCCGCACTCTATTTGGCAAATGCGTGGGGAATCACCTACGAACAAATAGTTGAACTCTATGCTCAGCCGCATGCTACCACTCAGTCCCCGTCTGCAGGAATGGGGCAGGGGAGTGATGTGGAGGATAGCAAGCCTCGTCGCTCGCAAACTAATGCGGGCAAGGTGGGGGCAACCACCGCACTCGACAAGTACGGACACGACCTCACCAAGCAGGCGCAAGCGGGCAAACTCGACCCTGTGGTCGGGCGTGAGGTGGAGATTGAGCGCGTAGTGCAAATTTTGTCGCGTCGCAAGAAGAACAACCCGATTCTCATCGGCGAACCCGGTGTGGGTAAGTCGGCTATTGTGGAGGGATTGGCATTGCGTATCGTGGGCAATGAGGCGGGAGCCTTGGCGGGCAAGCGTATCATCACACTCGACGTGGCTTCCATGGTGGCGGGTACCACCTATCGCGGACAATTTGAGGAGCGTATGAAGTCGGTATTGCAGGAGTTGCAGCGTCATCCGGAGGTGATACTTTTCATTGATGAGATTCATACGATTATCGGTGCAGGCAACGCGCAAGGCTCTTTGGACGCAGCCAATATCCTCAAGCCCGCTTTGGCACGGGGCGAGGTGCAATGCATCGGTGCTACCACCACCAACGAATATCGCACCTCAATCGAGAAAGACGGTGCGTTGGAACGCCGTTTCCAGAAGGTCGTTGTCCGTCCTACTACCACCGAAGAGACGCTCTCTATCCTCAATCGTTTGAGCGAGCATTACGCCGAATATCACCATGTTATCTATCCGGAAGAGACCCTGCAGGCGGCGGTTAGTCTGACAGAGCGATATATTACCGACCGCGCTTTCCCCGACAAAGCTATTGATGTGATGGACGAGGCGGGTGCACGGGCGCATGCGCGTGCCAAGGCGGTGGGCGATGAACCGCAAGAGCCCTATACCATTACCGTGGACGACATCGCTTCCGTGGTGTCTATGATGTCGGGCGTACCTGTTCAGCGTGTACAGAAAGCGGAAACGGAGCGGCTGCGTACGATGGACGAGACCCTGCGCAAGCATGTCATCGGTCAGGACGAAGCCGTCAATACCATCGTGCGTGCCATTCGCCGTTCGCGTCTCGGCTTGCGCGACCCACGCAGACCGATAGGCACATTCTTCTTCCTCGGGCCTACGGGCGTGGGAAAGACCTACCTTGCACAATGTCTCGCCGAGGAGATGTTCGGAAGTCGTGATGCGGTCATTCGCTTCGACATGTCCGAGTATATGGAGAAGCACACCGTCTCGCTTCTGGTGGGCGCACCTCCGGGATATGTGGCACACGAGGACGGCGGCAAACTGACCGAAGCCGTACGCCGCAAACCCTATTCGATTGTGCTGTTCGACGAGATAGAGAAAGCACACCCCGACATATTCAATATCCTCTTGCAGGTGTTGGACGAGGGACGGCTTACCGACCGGCAGGGACACGTGGTGGACTTCCGCAATACGATTATCATCCTTACCTCCAATGTAGGTACGCGCCAACTCAAAGAGTTTGGGGCAGGTATCGGTTTCGGAGTGTCGGATATGGATACCAAGACGAGCAATCAGATGCTGCTCAAGGCGTTGCAGAAGACTTTCCCGCCCGAGTTCCTCAACCGTATTGACAATGTCATCACTTTCCAGCCTCTCACGCGCGATGCACTCGCACGTATCGTCAATATCGAGGTGGCATTGCTTCAGGAGCGTCTTCGCAAAACGGGGCACCAACTGGTGCTGACCCCCGAGGTTACTATGCAATTGACAGAGAAAGCCTACGACCCGCAGAATGGCGCACGTCCGGTCAAACGGGCTATACAGACCTATCTCGAAGACCCGCTCACCGATGTGCTACTTGCGCATCCGCAGCAAAAACGTATCACTATCAAACAATTACAAAATAAATAAACTATTATGGCTATCGAAATTACAGACGCCAATATCAAAGCGTTGTTGGCAGAGGGCAAACCCCTCGTTGTGGACTTGTGGGCACCTTGGTGCGGTCCTTGCAAGATGATGTTGCCTATCGTGGAAGAACTGAGCAACGAGTATGAAGGTCGTGTTGTGGTCGGCAAACTCAATGTGGACGACAATCCCGACACCTGCGAGGAATACGGAGTAATGAATATCCCGACGATGCTGTTCTTCAAGAACGGCGAACTCGTCAACCGCCACGTCGGTGCCTGCCGCAAATCCGACCTTATTCCCCTCCTCGACTCCCTTTTGTAAAAAAGCACAAGTAAGCGTATGCTAACTCAAGCATAAACATACCATTACACAACGAAAAGCGGCTGCCTGCATTTGTCAGACAGCCGCTTTCTCTATTCGTTTTCAATCTGTTCGCCTACAACCGTAGTACCTTATGTTGCTCATTATCGTCCCAGCGTTCTGCCTTGCCCTCTTTGTACAATTTTTCCATAATCTCTTGCAGCGAATATCCTTCCGGTGCAAACTTATTGCCGTCTTCAAAATTTCGTATGTCAATCTCAACGCTATCGATATTTATACGATATTCCGTAGTAACATAGACAGGCGAGTTGCCCGATAATCGGGTTAGTTTCAAATATCTATAATCTGGTGTTTCTTCCATTACGTGTATGGCTCTCTTATATTCTGTCTGTGTTCCTGCCATATAATCGCCATTAATACAATGACACTGCTGTATGGAGATTGTATCGTAATAGGTACGTGCAGTGTAAGTTTTGGCTCTATGAGTCTTTTGATCGTAGCATTTTTCAATCTGTATGTTTTCTACGGCAATTGTTGTATTGGGTGCATAAATGATAACATCTGGTTTCCCGAAAGGTTTCGTTGCGGTATCAAATTCACATGAGGTGCAGCATATAGACAATATACATAGTACGACCGCCTTTGGTAAATATCTGAATATTGTTTTCATAATAATAAAATAGTGATTGTTGTTTTATAGATTATTTGTTATATACCCATGCATACAGCAATAGGGCGTTTTTTTTCATAATGTGTATCTCTTTTAATGTTGATTGTTGTTTTTTGTACTTGAAGAATGAAAATATTCTTAATACGCTGCAAGGGTATACAATTTATTTGTTACGCGCAACACTTTGTTTACTTTTTTGTTAGAAAAATGTATTTTGTTGTAAAATCGATAGTATCTGTGTGATTATGTAATTTTTATTGCTAATTGTCTATCATGTAGAAAAACAACAAGCGGCAGCCGTATGTGTTTTTTTAATGAGCATAGTGTTTGTTTGTGCTGCCGTACTTCGAATAGTATATGCTACTTATAGCAGATTATGCAGAAAATATCCACTATCTGCACCATAAATGATGTGCCGGTTGGAACTTATTATGAATATACAAAAAATCCGACCGCCACAAGTGACAGTCGGATAGGGGCGGGAACTGATATCGCTCCCAAGGGAAATAGAAATCGGTTATTTTACCAACGCACCCGTTGCGGTATATACATTGCCGTTGCGCAGGATATACATCTGTCCGTTCTGTATGTATTTGCTAACCTCTGCAGCATCTGCATTGACATGCTCGATAGCCGTCTGCAGCCCCGCATTGATAACCACATGGATAGGTCTGTCATACGAATTGACAGCATCCACCGTGATTTTCAGTTCGCCATTGTTGTTCTCCACAACCGCCTTACCCGATACCATAAAATAGATGGGGTCCACCAACGTTCCATTGGAAACGGTGCTATAATAGGAAGGATATACTTTGTTGTTGTTATTTATTCCGGTAGAAGCCATTACGCTTCCGGTCGCATTGGTGTAGTTGACAGGATATTCACCTGCAGGGATAACTATGTCTTTATCCGTGTTGCCGCAAATAAAACCGATAGTGGTATAATCCGTGCCGTCGGCAGTTCTAGCGTCCACATAAATAACTCCTTGCGAAGCATAATCGGTATCTACCGTTACATTGTCTATGCCCACCGTATAGGTGCGATCCACACTGCCTGTCTGCGCATCAGCCGTCAGGCGTACTACATCGTCGTATTCCGCCATCATCGTAATCTTGTAGTAAACGGCATCCGTGCCGACCATCCCTGCGACTACAGTAATCTCCTTGCCGACAACCATGATTTTAACCGTTCCGTCCAAGAACTCTACATAGTCATCAGCGGTGGCATTCCATGGATCATACACTACAAACGAATAGTAGTCATCCAACTGGTCTGTCGTGTATGTACCTGCCACTTTCCCTCCTACATTGGTCGGTTGGAAACTTGCAGCGTACATCAAATCAGTCGTTTTGCCTTGAATCATAAACGCATCTTCGTTTTGCAATTTGTTGGTAAAGATGGCTTTGGGGATGTTAATCGTAACCGTATCTTTGCACTCGGGGACAACGGTGGCTTTCGGTTGTAAACGAATGTTATAGGTATTCCCGTCTTCGGCAGTAACGGTTGAGGTTACAATGGCTTTTCCGCCACCTGCATTAGTCAGTGTAACTTCCCCGTTTACAAGCATTTGCGTTCCGTCTTTGGGTGTAATGCCCACATTGGCATCGTATGTGCCGAAATACTCGACTACCTCTGCAATCATAATGGAGATATCATAGTTGTCGTTTGCGCTTGTGATTTGTGTAATAGGAGTGCCAAAGACATTGCTCATATCATAGATATGTACCGAATCGCATACAATATCAATGGTTGTGCCGGCAAGTTGAGCCGGAGCCTTGTCTGCAACCACGGCAATAGGGGCTTTTGTAAAAAACGGTTTGCGAGAAAGGGTCAGCCGTTCCCCTGCATTGGCACCTGCCAATATCGTAAGTGCCATCAATAAAGAGAAAATGTTCTTCATATTAGTATATGTTTAATTATAAAATAGCGGTTTAGTATATCAATCAAAATCCCTACAAAAGTACTGCTTTTATGCGATATATGCAATAAAATATGTATATTGGTCGCATTTCGTTGTATATAGTTACGAATTACGAATTAGATTAAGTAACGCTTCTACGGCCTCTTCTTGCGGGATATTCTTTAGCACGCACTCTTTGCCGCGATAGAGGCTGATGCGCCCGCGCCCGGCACCTACATAGCCGTAGTCCGCATCTGCCATCTCGCCGGGGCCGTTTACAATACACCCCATTATGCCTATCTTTAGCCCCGTAAACTCTGCCGTGGCGGCTTTCACTTCCGCAATCGTTTTCTCAAGGTCAAACAGCGTGCGCCCACATCCGGGGCAGGAGATATATTCCGTCTTATAAATACGTACACGCGCGGCTTGCAATATATCTTTGCTTAGCCGCTCCAACCGGTCTGCGCCAAAATGCGGGTTGCTCAGCACTATATTGGTTGCATTGTATTCCCATAGCAGCCGTCCGCACTCTGCAGCGGCGTGCAACTGGAATAGCCCCCAATCGGTATCGTTGTTGGAATAAAAGACGGTGCCGTTTTCCTCGGAAATCCGCGTGTTGTCCGCATAGCGGATACTTTGCGGACTGACGAAATAGTCCACCAGTGTACGTGCTACGGGTATCTCGTTTTCGGGGGCTTCGCTTAGGCTCACCCGCACCGTGTCGCCGATACCGTCTGCCAGCAGGGCGCCGATACCCACTGCCGACTTGATCCGTCCGTCCTCGCCTTCGCCCGCTTCCGTAACACCCAAGTGCAACGGAAAAGCCATCCCTTCTTTGTCCATCTGCCCTACCAGCAGGCGCACCGTCTCCACCATAATACGCGTGTTGCTCGCTTTGACGGAGATGACGATGTTCATAAATTGTTCGCTCACCGCCACACGCAGAAACTCCATCACGCTCTCTACCATTCCGGCGGGGGTGTCCCCATAGCGCGACATGATACGGTCGCTCAGACTGCCGTGGTTTACACCTAAGCGAATGGCAGTATGATGCGTTTTGCAGATATTAAGCAGGCGTGTGAAACGCTCCCGCAACCGCCCAAGTTCGGCTTGGTATTCCTCTTCGGTATAGTCAATATGTTTGAATTTGCGTGCGGGGTCAATATAGTTACCGGGGTTGATGCGCACTTTTTCCACTACTTGTGCCGCTGCATCCGCTACATCGGCTTGAAAATGCACGTCGGCGACAAGGGGCACTCCGACCTCCCCAACCCCTCCAAAGGAGGGACTCGACGGATGTGCTGCCGGTACCCCCTCTTTGAGGGGGGCGGGGGAGTTGAGTTTCTCATGTATTTCCTTCAGCGACTCCACCTCTCGCAGCCCTTGCGTAGTGAAACGGACCAGTTCCGCCCCCGCAGCGATACAGCGTTGCGCTTGTGCCACACTCCCTTCTATGTCATTGGTCAAGGTGTTCGCCATAGTCTGAATACGAATAGGCGAATTGCTGCCTATATAGATGTTTCCTACCTTTGTTTGCGTCGTTTTTCGACGTGAATAAGTCTTATTTATGTTCATATTGTACTATTTTTCTGTTAAAAGCAAAAATAATGCACCAATTATTTGCACGGTTCAAAAAAAAGCAGTACCTTTGCACCCGCTTTTGAGAGAAAGCCTGAATCAGTAGCTCAGCAGGTAGAGCACATCCCTTTTAAGGATGGGGTCCTGGGTTCGAGCCCCAGCTGGTTCACACAGAGGAGAGCAACGCTCTCCTTTTTTGTTGTATATAGGTTTCTTCTCTGTGGCATACTTATTTCTTTTTGTGTTGTCTGCGTCGCAGGAGACGGAGAAACCATTGCTTGGTTTGGGTGACTAATCGCCATGTGCGGCTTGGTTGGGGAATATCCGTTAGGAATACATCGCGTACCTCGCCCCCCATCTGCTGCTCTGGATAAAGTATCAGATAGTTGTGCTGTTGGAAGAAACGTTCCAGCATATCGGGTATTTGCTCAAAAAGCGGGTTGTAACTGGCAGTGGCATGCCGCGAAGAAATCATCACAATCATATCATCTTTCTCGGCCTCTTTTGCCATCATCAGCACTTCCTCCCAGTCCCCCATTTCGCGGTATGATGCCCGCAGATATTTGCCCTTGCGGCGGCTCATAGCCTTCAGTATACGCTGTGTGTCTTCATTGGCAAAGAAGACCACTTTCGCTCCGATTTGGCTGCTCAAACGGCGTATCTGACCGAAGCAGGAGATAAAATCGTACTCTTTCTCGGCATAGCGCGGCACTGCCACCAACAGGCGATTGATGGTGTTGAGCGGTTGCACCTCGTGATAGATAATAGTGGATTTACCACGCCGTTCAATGATTTGCCGCGCGTCTGTCCAATCATCGCTTTGCACGAACTCTGTATCGGGAAGGCTGCTTAGGTTGCTCAGTTCTTTCAGTTTGTCGTGCAGGTCTTCGCCCACCGACATCACCAGCCACTCGTCTTCCGTTCGCTCGCTCTCCAATTTGGTTTCTTCCTGTAGGGCAATCTGCTTGGCGGCATACTCTGTAACAAACGACGAGATTGTACACAGCACTAATATCATTAGCACCGCACCGTTGAGTATCTCTGAATTAAAAAGCCCAACTTGGTAGCCGATAGTTACAATCGCCAATGTACCTGCCGCAGTAGCATGCGTCAGGCCGAACACCAACTGCCGCTCCATACCGGTGAGATGAAACGAACCTTGTGCCGCCCACGCCGCAAGCCATTTACCGACTAATTTGGTACCAATCATTACCACTGCGATGGTGATAGTTGCCCACCCCTGCCAACAGAGACTGATATCAATCATCATACCCACATCTATTAGAAAAAGCGGTACGAAGATACTGTTTCCTACAAAATTGATACGGTTCATTAGTGAGGAGCGGTTCGGCACCAACCGGTTGAGCGATACTCCGCAAACAAACGCACCGAGAATACCCTCCAAACCTGCCCAATCGGCAAGAAAAGCCGATAATATCAGCATCGTCATCACGAGCATAAAACAGAATACGGGGTCCTGTTGTCGCTTGAATGCTTTTTGTACCACCCACGGGAAAAACCACAATGTCATTACCGCAAAGAGCGCAATCTTGCCCGCCAATGTCCACCAGAAGAGCGGGCTCTCGTTGCCTGTTAAATGGCTTTTCAGCCCCGCTAACACTAAGAGCGACAGTGTAATTGCCACCATCGTACCGCCCACAACGATGTTCACTGCTGCATTCTTCTGTATGCCGTAGCGGCTGACTATCGGGTAGGTCATCAGCGTATGGCTGCCATACATACCTCCCATTAATGCACATGTTTCCCAACTGAAACCCATCAAACGACTTGTGAGCATGCCTAAAGCAAAAGGAATTAGGAAGGTATAGAAACCAAATAATACTGCACTGCGCTTGTAGTGGCTAAAGTCGTTCATGTCAATTTCTATACCTGCTTGCAGCATAATATAGAGCATGCCCATCTTTCCTAATACACGTATCGTCTCGCTTTCCGCAAAAATATTCAGCCCATAAGGTCCCAACGCAATACCTGTCAGAATAAAGCCCACAATACTTGGCACGTGTATCTTTCGGCATATGGGAGGTACAAGGAGTATTGCTCCCAATACAATCGACATTATGGCTAATGAGTTGGTTATCATACTGCGTGTTAGTGGCTTTGCGTTTATGTTTTTGCGTTTATGTCCGTTCTGCAAGCCCCTCCTTCAAGGAGGGAGAGGGGGCTACAAAAACCTTCCTGTAATGCTTTCTTTACAATTCTTTACTTCTTCTATTGTCCCCTCGCAAACTAATTGTCCGCCGCCTCTGCCGCCTTCGGGACCCATGTCAATCAAGTAGTCGCAACTGTGAATGACATCTAAGCTATGCTCGATAATTAGCACCGTGTTGCCTTTGTCTGCTAACTTGCGTAGTACACCAAGCAGTACGCGTATATCCTCAAAGTGTAACCCTGTCGTCGGTTCGTCCAGTATGTATAGGGTCTTGCCTGTGGATGGGCGTGCTAATTCGGTAGCCAGTTTGATGCGTTGACTTTCGCCGCCCGAGAGCGAAGTGGACGATTGCCCCAACTTGATATATCCCAAACCGACGTCTTGTATCGTCTTGATTTTGCGTAGAATATACGGTTGGCTCTCGAAAAATTCCACCGCCTGATTGACCGTCATATCCAATACATCGGCAATGCTCTTGCCCTTGAAACGCACCTCGAGTGTCTCTTTGTTATACCGCTGTCCGCCACACGTTTCGCAGGGAATATACACATCGGGCATAAAGTGCATTTGTATGGTCTTATACCCATTTCCCGAACATTCCTCGCAACGTCCGCCTTTGGCATTGAAACTGAAGCGGTTGGCTTTCCAGCCCCGTATTTTCGACTCGGGCAGTTGGGCAAATAGTTCGCGTATGTCGTTGAATACGTTGGTATAGGTTGCGGGGTTGGAACGGGGCGTCCTACCTATTGGCGACTGATCGACGGCAATCACCTTGTCGATGTTTTCCACACCATCTATGCTGTCGTATGCCAATGGCTTCTGCAGACTGCGGTAGAATTTCTGTGACAGAATAGGGTAGAGTGTCTGGTTGACTAATGTCGATTTGCCGCTGCCGCTCACGCCCGTAACGCATACCATACACCCGAGCGGAATACGCATTGTAACATCCTGTAGGTTATTGCCTTTGCACCCTCGCAGTGTGAGCCATTTCGTGTCTTTCCCGATAGGCGTAGTCGTATGTTCGGGGGGCGTAACTTGCAACTCCCCGCGCAGATATTTGGCGGTCAGTGTATCCGTATGTAGCATCTCGGCGGGCGTACCGGCAAACATAATCTCTCCGCCCAACCGTCCGGCTTTCGGACCTATATCCACTACATAATCCGCCTCGCGCATCATCTGCTCGTCATGTTCTACCACAATCACCGAGTTACCCATGTCGCGCAACTCTTTGAGCGAGTTCAGCAGCCGCTCGTTGTCCCGCTGGTGCAAACCGATACTCGGCTCGTCTAATATATACAGCACGTTCACTAAGCGCGAACCGATCTGCGTCGCCAGACGGATACGTTGGCTCTCTCCGCCTGAGAGGCTGTCCGCCCCGCGCGAGAGACTGAGGTAACTGAGCCCCACGCTCTGCATAAACTGCAACCGTACGCAAATCTCTTTGAGTATGGGCTCGGCAATGGCACGCTGCTGATTGCCAAGGGTGGCAAAAATATCTTGCCCTTCGCCTTTGGAAATCGTGGTCAGAAACTCCAGCAGTTTATCAATATCCATATCCGTCAGTTCGGCGATAGTCTTACCTGCAATCCTGTAACTCAATGCCTCTTTATTCAGACGCTTCCCCCCACATTGGGGACAGACAATTACATCATCGTCCGTGCTTTCTTTTTGTTCTTCCTGTTGTTGTACGTAGGTAAGCATACGCTGATACCAATCGGTGTCATCGTGTACGATGTCGTCCAACTGGCTGTCATCAGTGGCCTGCGAAGCGTGTATCTTGCCTAAACCTTTGCAGTACGGACACCAGCCTTGTGGACTATTGAAGGAGAAAGTATGGGGAGCAGGGTCGGTATAACTCAGTCCCGTTGTCGGGCACATCAAGTTGCGTGAGAAAAAGCGTGGTTGAGGTGTTCCGACTTCGATTATAGGTCCTTTGACCCATTCCACAATCATCATTACCCCGTTGCCCTGCATCATCGCTTTATCCACCGATTGTCGCAAGCGTTTCAAATCCTCTTCATTTTCCGCTTCTGATGATGTCGCTTTTATGGCCAATCGATCCACTACCACCTCTATGCTGTGGTTCTTGTACCGATCTACTTTCATTCCGTGTACCACTTCTTGCACTTCCCCGTCCACACGCACGTACATATATCCCTTTCGGCGGATAGTCTCGAACAACTCTTTGTAGTGTCCCTTCCGGTTATTTACCATCGGGGCAAGCAGGAGTATCTTCTTGCCGGCATAGTCTTTTTGTATCAGATTAACAATCTGCTCATCGGTGTAGTGCACCATCTTCTCACCCGTTATGTATGAGTACGCTTCGCCCGCACGGGCATAGAGCAGACGCAGAAAATCATATATCTCGGTGATTGTACCCACCGTCGAACGAGGATTCTTCCCCGTCGTCTTTTGGTCTATCGAGATAACGGGACTCAACCCCGTAATCTTATCTACATCAGGACGTTGCATATTCCCGATATAGCCGCGGGCGTACGATGAGAATGTATCGATATACCGCCTTTGTCCCTCGGCAAATATCGTGTCAAACGCCAACGACGACTTGCCGCTGCCCGACAAACCTGTGATGACGGTCAGTTTGTTGCGAGGTATGCTTACGCTGATATTCTTCAGATTGTGTACTCTCGCTCCGATAACCTCTATTCGATTGCTTTCTTCTTGACTCATTGCGCTTGCAAAATTACTACTTTTTTTCGGCTTATGCAAGCCGTCTTCATAATATATTCTCCTACTTCTCTACACCATATCCGTATTGGTCTTGTTCGTCCTATTCGCCCTATTTGCCCAATGGCATATTTTTTGCACATTGCGGGCAGAAAATACCCGATATGACTATGACTGAAAAAGAAAAAATGCTCGCCGGGCAGGTCTATGATGCTTGCAATCCGGAAATCCTGCAGGAACTTAATCGCTGCAAAGATTTAATCTTTGACTACAACAACTTGCGCCCATCGCAGTTGGAAGAACGGAAAGCCCTTCTGAAAAAACTGCTTGGTGCATGCGATGACAATGTGTTTATCAATCAGCCCTTTTATTGCGATTATGGTACGCAGATACGTGTTGGCAAGCGTTTTTTCGCTAATTTCCATTTTACGGTGCTTGATGAGGCGTATGTTACCATTGGCGATGATGCTTTTATAGGTCCTAATGTTTCTATCTATACCGCTTGCCATAGCATTGACCCCGTAGAGCGCAACAGCCGACGGGAATGGGCAAAACCTGTTTCTATCGGCGACAACTGCACCATAGGTGCAGGCTCCGTCGTAACCCGCGATATTCCTGCCAACTCCATCGCTGTCGGCAACCCTTGCCGCGTCATCAAAAACATTCATGCAAAATAAATGGTCTTGCATCCTGCCGATACGGTTATTTTGAATAGGCAACGGCTATATGTTATGTCTGTTGAGTATCTTCCTGCGAACACATGTCACACCGGGAGACAGCATTTCTCTGTCCATAAACTGCAGTATGGTAACGAGTTCCGATAGTAGTTCGGGGTAGAGTACACAATGCCGATAGGCCAGTTTGATACATAGCATCCGTATACCGGTCGGCGTGGTCGGGGCACTCGACTTTTCCAAACAGAAATTCAAGAAAGCGGTGTTGATCGTGGCTTTTGTGGCAGGCATATCGTGCAATATGGTCAGCAGCATACGCTGCATGCTGTCGTTCTTGGTCTGCATGCTGAGTTCCGACAATTCCTGCAGGTACGGCACTAATGCTTTCTGTTTTTTTTTATCTCTCGAGACAAATGTCAGTATCCATACTGCATTGTCTGCCACCCGTTTTTCCTCAGAATGAAGCAATGTCGTCAATTTACGTAGATATGCCCGATCGGTATTTTCCCACGCCAATGCCTGCGCATCCTGCAAGTGTAATCGTTGGTTCAGTCGTTTGTATAGTATGGCATTGGTTGTGATATTCATTCTCGTTCATGCGAAAATTAATGGTTCAACTACATGGTTAATTGTATGTTCCTGCCCCAATTGACGTTTAACTATGCGTTTGTTCTATCGCTACCTGTTCTTTCTTTGGTAGTTTTTTGTTCACTTCCTCATAGGCGTGCCGTACCAGTTCCTCAATTAGTCTATCGGGTACAGAGCCGTTCAATGTGATTTGGTTCCAGTATTTCTTGTTCCAATGCCACGCCCCTTCTATGGCATAGTACTGCGCACGCAGTTCCGCTGCACGATCGGGGGCGCATTTCATTGTTACCACGTCGGGTCTGTCGGTGGATACACAGGCAAATATCTTTCCCTTCAAGCGAAACACCACTGTTGTGTCGTCAAACGGTGCGTCCTCTGTGGCCTCGGGCAAACTCAAACATATCTCTCTGAATAGTTCTATATTCATCGCATTCCAATAATCATTTCTGTCGCAAAGGTACACCAAAAAATCGACAACCGCAAGCCCCCGCCGGAGGTATTTCTCATTTTTGTAGCAATAGCAAAACGGTACCGGCAGGACCACCTGACCACCTCATTTATTAAATACACACACGTATGCGCGGGCGGGTGTGTATTTAATAAAACAGCCGGTCAACTGGTCCTGCTGGTACCATCATCAGAACGGAAAAATCCAAAACCTGCACTAAAATACGGAGTGGGGTTGTGTATGTGGCTAAAAAATTGTAACTTTGCACGCTTGTTTTGTGGCATAAAAGATTCAGAAAAAAGACGAAAAAAGAATATGGAAACTTTTGAACAACTCTGCCAACAGAGGCGGTCTATCCGCAAATACACTGCTCAACCCATTGAGAAAGAGAAACTCGACTATATTTTGCGCTGTGCGCTGATGTCGCCGTCGGGTAAACGACTGAATCCGTGGGAGTTCTATGTGATGACCCGCGAAGAAACCCTTCGCCGACTATCGGGTTGTCGCACATACGGAAGCGGTATGTTTGATACAGCAATGGCGGCTATCGTGGTGGCGTTGGACGCCTCATTGACAGATACTTGGCAGTCGGACGGTGCGATTGCGGCACAAGATATTCTGCTCGCAGCAGCAGACCGGGGGCTCGGCGCATGCTGGTGCCAAGTGTATCAGCGTGAGGGCGCAGAGGAGTTGGTGCGCTCGTTGGCGAATATCCCTGATAATCTGAATGTTCTGTGCGTTATCTCGCTTGGCTACAAAGATGAGGAACGCAAGATGTACGACCCCGAGAAACTGCCTTATCAGAAAGTGCATTGGTGCTGACCACACCCCGAAAAACAACATAACTAACGAAAAACAACGCGGCGTTTGCCGTCTATATATGAAACCAACAATAGCAATCACCGCCGGCGACATCAATGGCGTCGGCTATGAAATAGTCCTCAAGTCAATCAGCGACCCGCATATCTGCGAGATATGCCGTCCTGTGGTATATGGCAACGCCAAAGTGGCACGCCAACATGCGCGCACCCTCGGTGAGGAGTATTCAAACATACAATTTAACCTGATAGAAAACCCCAAGCAGGCGAAAGACGGTCGGCTGAACCTCATCACATGCTATGCCGATGATACGCCTTTGCACTTGGGCGAGTCCACTCCCGAAGCAGGACAAGCGTCGTTTGCGGCGTTGGAACGTGCCTGCGCGGATATGAAAGCGGGGCTCGTTGATGCCCTTGTTACCGCTCCCATCAACAAACAGAATATCCAATCGGAGCATTTCCGTTTCTCGGGGCATACCGAATATCTGGCGTCGGTTTTCGGTGAGGGGACACAGGACAGCCTGATGATGATGGTGAGCGATACCATGCGTGTGGCGTTGGTCTGCAACCATGTACCTGTTGCGCAAGTGCCTTCGATGATAACCGAGGAGCGTATTCTTGCCAAACTGAATGTGCTGAATACCACGCTGATGAACGATTTTTCCATCGAGAAACCGCGTATCGCCGTTCTCGCGCTTAATCCGCATGCGGGGGACAACGGTCTGATTGGCAAAGAGGAACGGGAGGTGATTAAACCGACTATCGAAAAAGCCAATGAGCAGGGTATCTTGACGTTTGGACCTTATTCGGCAGACGGATTCTTCGGTAGCGGCAAATTTACTCATTTCGATGCGGTACTGGCAATGTATCACGACCAAGGTCTGATTCCGTTTAAGGTGCTGGATATGAGCGGAGTAAACTTCACTGCGGGGCTTCCGGTTATACGCACTTCGCCCGACCACGGGACAGCCTATGACCTCGCAGGCAAGAACGCTTCCAACCACCAAAGTTTTGCACATGCAATCTATATGGCTATCGACCTCCTTCACACGCGTGCATCGAATAAGGAGTTGAAGAAAAATCCGCTGCCTTTTACGCCGCACGAGGAGCGTGAGGACCATCGACCACGCCGTGAGTTTATCGATTTCAAAACCACGCCTGCTGCCCCGGCAGCCGAGTAATGGGATAAGTTCGGAGACAACGCATCTCGTGTCGTTAAAAGGTAAAATAAGTTAATGCCTTTGCCGTACCAACCCCTTATAAAAGTAAGGTGGATCGTTGTAGGATGGTTATAGGATAGGCATACTTCGAAATGTGAATAAAATATAAAAACTAAATATGACAAGTAAAGAAATCAGACAATCCTTTTTGGATTTTATGGAGAGCAAAGGGCACCATATCGTTCCTTCGGCTCCTATGGTTATCAAAGATGACCCGACGCTGATGTTTACCAACGCCGGCATGAACCCGTGGAAGGGTATCATCTTAGGCAATGACCCGATTAAATATCCCCGTGTAGCAGACTCGCAGAAGTGTCTCCGCGTCAGCGGCAAGCACAACGACCTTGAGGAAGTGGGACACGATACATACCACCACACCATGTTCGAAATGCTCGGCAACTGGTCGTTTGGCGACTATTTCAAAGAAGGGGCTATCGACTTTGCGTGGGAATATATCGTCGATGTGCTGCATATCGACCCCAAGAACCTCTATGCCACCGTCTTTGAGGGCGCACCCGAAGAGGGACTGGAGCGCGACAACGAGGCTGTCTCCATCTGGGCAAAACACCTGCCTGCCGACCATATCCTGGAGGGAAACAAACACGATAACTTCTGGGAAATGGGCGATACCGGACCTTGCGGACCCTGCTCCGAGATTCACGTGGACAGTCGTTCCGAAGAGGAGAAAGCCGCAGTGCCGGGACGCGAGTTGGTGAATAAGGACCACCCGCAAGTGATTGAGATTTGGAACCTCGTCTTCATGCAATACAACCGCAAGGCAGACGGTTCGTTAGAGGGACTGCCCAACAAAGTGATTGACACCGGTATGGGCTTTGAGCGTCTGGTGCGTACTATGCAAGGCAAACAATCCAACTACGACACCGATGTCTTCCAACCGATGCTCCACAAGATAGGTGAGATATGCGGTTGCGAGTATGGCAAGGATGAAAAGACCGACATCGCTATGCGTGTGATAGCCGACCATATACGTACTATCGCGTTTGCTATCACCGACGGACAGTTGCCCTCCAACGAGAAAGCCGGCTATGTCATTCGCCGTATTCTCCGCCGTGCGGTGCGCTATGGCTATACGTTCCTCGGTCAGCGCGAGGCGTTTATGTTCCGCTTGGTTCCGCAACTGATTGAAGATATGGGCGATGCCTATCCCGAACTGAAGAAACAAGAGCAACAGATTATCCCCGTCATCAAGAGCGAAGAGGAGGCTTTCTTGCGCACCCTCGACAAGGGTATCACCCTGCTCGACAAACTGATGCGCGAGGCAAAGGGCAAAGAGATTTCGGGTGTGGATGTCTTCACGCTCAAAGATACGTATGGTTTTCCGCTCGACCTTACCGAGTTGATTCTCCGCGAGAACGGATTTACCACCAACGAGGAGGAATACAACCGCGCATTGGAACACCAGAAAGAGATGGGACGCTCTGCCAACAAACAGGACTTGGGCGATTGGGTGGTGCTCCGCGAAGGCGATACCGAGTTTGTGGGGTACGACACGTTGGAGGTTGAGACGCAGGTACTTCGCTACCGCAAAGTGAGCCAGAAAGGCAAAGAGTTCTATCAAGTTGTGTTGTCGAAGACACCTTTCTATGCCGAGATGGGTGGTGAAATTGGCGACACGGGTTCTGTGGGTACAGCGCGTATCATCGACACCAAGCGTGAGAACAATCTCGCTGTGCATATCTGCACCGAATTGCCCGATGCGATTGAGCAACCGTTGCTTGCCAAGGTGGATGCCGACCGTCGTCAGGCTATTGCCTGCAACCATACCTGCACCCATATTCTCCACTACGCTCTGCGTACCGTCCTCGGACAGCATGTGGAGCAAAAAGGTAGTCTTGTTACGCCCGACTCGCTCCGCTTCGACTTTTCTCATTATCAGAAAGTTACACCGGAAGAATTGCGTCGTATAGAGCAGACCGCCAACCAACTTATCCGTCAGGATTTTGCCCTCGAAGAGAGTCGTCATACCCCTATCGCAAAAGCCAAAGAGATGGGGGCAATGGCGTTGTTCGGCGAGAAATACGGCGACGATGTACGTGTTATCAAATACGGTCCGTCTATCGAGTTGTGCGGTGGTTGCCATGTGTCGTCCACCGGGCGTATCGGTTCGGTTCGTATCGTGATGGAGACCAGTATTGCAGCGGGTATCCGTCGTATCGAGGCAGTTACTGCCGCCCAAGCAGACAACCTCTATTATGCGCAACAGGATATGCTCACAGGATTGCGTGCGCTATTCAATAATGCACCCGACCTCGCCGGTGCAGTACAGAAAGCAGTTGCTGAAAATCAGTCGCTTAAGAAAGAAATAGAGAACTTTATGGCTGAAAAATTGGAGCAGTTCCGCGACCGCCTGATTGACCGTGCAGAGGACTATAACGGTATCAAATTGGTGCGCGTACAAGGCAATGTGCAACCCGATATGATTCGTGGTGTGTTGCCTCTGTTGCGCGGACGTTTCACCGATGTGCAGTTTGCGGTGGTGGGTGCTACCGAATGGGAAGGCAAGCCGATGATTTCCGTTTTCTTGTCGCAACCGTTGGTGGATGCAGGTAAAAATGCCGGTCAGATGATTAAGTCGGCAGCCAAACATATCCAAGGTGGTGGTGGCGGACAAGCATGGATGGCTACTGCCGGCGGACGTAACGCCGCAGGACTCCAACCCGCTATGGACGAACTCCTTGCCGCATTGCTCTAAGGTAATAACTCATAATTCATAATTATTTGAAGACTCTTACAAGGCGTTTGCCTGCGAAATATCGTTCTGCAGTCCGTTTCGTATGCGTTGGTGCATTCGGAACGGCATTGCAGTATGGTATCTACTATCTGTTCCTGTCGCTCTTTGAGCGTTTCTATCCCGATATGAGCGTCAAGGTAACGCTCGCTTTTACGTTGGGATTTGGTATTGAGATGATTAGCAACTATCTGCTGACCAGTTTCTATACCTTCCGTACACGCCCGAACATCAAGAATGCAGGTGGTTTCCTGTTTGGACGATTGGTCAACTATTTTATTCAAATCGGTTTCTTGCATCTCCTTATATATATAGGTCTCTCCGAAGAATGGTCGGGTATCGTCGCCATCGTGTTGGCGGGTATCATCAACTATTTTGTATTGGTACCGTTCTATAGCAAAAAGAAATCTGAAAAGAAGGGCTGAAGATGAAAATTTACAAAGCAAACATTCTCTATACTCCTACACCTCAAGCATTCACGGTGCTACCGGGCGGGTATGTCGCGGTGGACGAACAGGGCTATGTAGCCTATGCGGGTGAGGAGATACCCGAACAATATGCCGATGTGCCGGTTACCGATTTCGGAGACTCGCTTCTCGTTCCCGCGATGAATGATATGCACGTGCATGCGCCACAATTCCGCAATATGGGCTTGGCGATGGACTTGGAATTGTTGCCTTGGCTCAACACTTACACTTTTCCCGAAGAGGCGCGTTTTTCTGATACCGCTTATGCGCAGGAGGTGTATCGCGATTTTGTGCGGGGGCTGATTCGGTGTGGCACAATGCGCTCTGTCGTTTTTGCTACCGTTCACGGTGAGTCTTCCTGTATCCTTGCCGACTATCTTGATAAGGCGGGTTTGGGCGCATTGGTAGGGGTGGTAGGTATGGACCGTAACTGTCCTGATACCCTGCGGAATACGCCCGGAGAGGCTGTGCGTGATACCGAGGTTCTGGTTGCTCATACGGCTACTATGCCACGCGTGTGGGCTATTGTTACTCCGCGTTTTGTACCCAGTTGTACGCCCGAAATGATGACCGCGTTGGGTACATTGGCGCGTGAGAAACATCTGCCGGTGCAGTCGCACCTCAGCGAGAACCGAGCGGAGATTGCGTGGGTGGGCGAGTTGGAACCTCAATCCACTTGCTACGGCGATGCCTATCGTCGCTATGGTATGTTTGGCAATACGCCCACGCTGATGGCGCATTGTGTATATACCGATGGCGAGGAATTGGAGATGATGGCACGCAATCGGGTCTATGCCGTCCATTGTCCTACTTCTAACTGCAACCTTGCGTCGGGGATTGCCCCCGTGCGTAAGTTGCTGAATCACAATGTCCCCGTGGTGTTGGGGTCGGATATTGCCGGCGGGCATACACTCTCGATGTTCGAGGTGGTGCGCTATGTTGTACAGATGTCGAAAATGCAATTTGCCGCTTCCGAGGGGGCGTTGGCACCATTGACTTTGAGTGAGGCTTTTTATCTTGCAACCAAGTCGGCGGGTGAGTTTTTTGCCGCGTCGGGCATGGACAGGGTCGGTTCGTTTGAGAAAGGCTATGCCTTCGATGCTTTGGTGATTCAGCCAAAACACGCAGCCCCTGCTGCTGCGTTGGAGCAGTTTATCTATACCGGCGACGACCGGCAAATCACCTATCGTTTTTGTCAGGGGGCGGAGGTTCAGGTATCCGACAGATAATTCACTTTTGATAATTTATAAATCTATATAGTATGCAACACATCATTGCTCCCCAAGGCAAACGCCTTGTATGGTATCTCTCTATGGAGGAGTATCTTGCCCAACATATATCCGATAAACCCGCCTACGAAGGAGAGAAAGCAGGGATATTCTTTACTTGGGTCGTGCAGCCGACAGTTATTTTCGGTCGGCATCAGGTCATGGAAGACGAGGTGAATATGGATTATTGCCGTGCTAACGGAGTGCAGATGTATCGGCGCAAAAGTGGCGGCGGGTGTGTCTATTCTGATGCAGGCAATTTGATGCTCAGTTATATCACGCCCGACACGCACAGCGAGCAGGTGTTTCAACAGTATTTGGACCGAGTGTCGGCGGCTTTGCAGCAGTTAGGTTTCGCCGCTGCCAAATCGGAACATAATGATGTGCTTATCGGCGACCGCAAAGTCTCCGGCAATGCGTGTTATGCCTTGCCTACCGGCACTATTGTCCATGGCACGATGCTTTTCAACGTCGATTTTGCAGCCCTCCAACAGGCTATCACTCCCTCCCGCGAGAAACTGTCGAAGCACGGTGTTCAATCGGTGCGTCAGCGCGTTGCCAACCTAAAAGATATTCAGGACATTATAGACAAGAATGACATAAAAGCCAAAACGGCGATGGCGGATATTCATGCACTTTCCGACTATTTTATCGCCTCGTTCTGCGTCTCCTCCCGACATTTGACCCTTGAGGAAATCACCGCTATCGATGCCCTCGAGCAAACCTATCTGGACCCCGCTTTCATCGCGGGCAAGTAAATAAGGTCTATATACTTCATAACACCCCATTGTGTGCTATTCACGCAATGGGGTGTCTTTATTTTCTCTCGCAATAGGCATAGAAGATTCTTAAAGAAACTATGTTTTATAACATATAAATTCTTCGGTATATTATCTTTCTTTTTGCGACTTTATTTATAGAAACCCATGCAAACATATTATACTAATGATACGCAAAAACAAACTCTTTCCGGCTGTTGTCTTGTGTGTGCTGTTGTCGCTGCAGACAATGGCGCAAGACAAAGTGGTAAGTCTTAACCTCAGTCGTGTATCTCTGCGGGAGGTAATGACTGCTGTTGAGACGCAAACCGATTACCGTTTTTCCTACCGCACGGCGGTGCTGGACAACGACTCTGCCAACATCACCATTCAGCGTACCCTCTCGGTGCGCGATTTGCTTCGTGAGGTGTTGCCTCCACGCGGACTCGAATATGAGATGGCAGGGCAGACCAATATTGTGGTACGTAAGCAGGAGAAAACATCAGCAACAGCCACGTCCTCGGTGTTGAGTGGTACGGTATATGACAAATTGGGCGAGCCGATTATCGGTGCGAACATCATCATCGCCGGCACATCCACGGGGACGATCACCGATTTCGACGGTCGTTTCTCTATCGAAGCCGCTACGGGACAACGCCTGCAGGTGTCGTATATAGGCTATCGGTCGCAGGAGATAGCCGCGGCGCAGAATATGCGCGTAGTGCTCAGCGAAGATACTGAGCAACTCGAAGAAGTAGTTGTGGTGGGCTATGGTACACAGAAAAAAGTGAACCTGACGGGTGCGGTCAGCGTGGTGGACGCCAAGGATATATCCAACCGTTCCGTCGCCAATGCTGCACAGGCGTTGCAGGGAACCGACCCGGGACTGAACATCGTTGCGAACAGCGGTTCGCCTGATGCGGGTATGCAAATCAATATCCGCGGTGTGAGTTCGCTCACCAGCGGTGCTTCACCCCTCGTACTGATTGATGGGGTGGAGGGAAGCCTCAGCCGATTGAATGCCAACGATATAGAGAGTGTTTCTATCTTGAAAGATGCCAGTGCGTCGGCTATCTATGGTGCAAAAGCCTCAGCGGGCGTGGTGCTCGTTACCACCAAGAGCGGGGCGGAGGGCAAGGCGAAGATATCCTACTCGTACCGCGCAGGCTGGAGCCAGAACACCACCTCTACCGATTATATCACTACGGGCTACTGGTCGGCAAAAATCAACGATATGTTTATGACGCCCAAGGACGGGCGCAACTATACGGGCTACACCGAAGCCGACTATGCCGAACTCGAAGCGCGTCTCAATGACAAGACTGAGAACCCTGCACGTCCGTGGGTGGTGGAGCAGGCGGACGGCACCTATAAATATTACGCCAACTTCGACTGGTACAACTGGACGTATCGCAAAAACCGTATGCAGCAGGAGCACAACCTGAGTATTAGCGGCGGAAACGACAAGATAAAGTACTATGTATCAGGTCGCTATTTTGACCAAGACGGTATTTTTCAGCAGGTGAACGACTACTACAAGAACTATTCCATTCGTGCCAAACTCACTGCGCAAATCAAGCCGTGGGTACGATTTACTACCAACACCAATTTCTTTGCCTCGCGCCGTTTCTTCCCCGGTATGTCGTCTATGGCGAATATGCTGCGTCTGACCTATGCGCACGCTTTGGCATGTGTCCCCGCCACCACGCCGGAAGGCTACCCTGTCTATTACAACACCAATGCCAACCGTACTTCTACGGTGATGGACGGCGTGAGTGCTATTTTTATCAACAACAAGCACCGCAACACTAATCTCGACCGCGAGATTGTAACCCGCAACCGTTTCGATTTTGATATCATTACCGGCCTGACACTTACTGCCGAGTATGCCTATTCATTCCGCTATCGCGAGTATCGAAACCGTTCGGCGAATGTGCCGTATTCGCAGAAAGCGGGCGAGGTACTGTGGCTCACTACCGAGAAAGCGCAGGACTACTACCAGGAGCAGTACTACCGTGTACAGAACCACAACCTGAATATCTACGCCACCTATAGTCATACGTTTGCAGGCGCACACTCGCTCAAACTGACGGGTGGCGGGCAGTTCGAGACCTATGAGCAGCGCAGCAGCAAGGCACGTCAGTTGGATTTGTCCGACACCGAACTTGATGCGTTCAACCTCGCTACGGGGGAAGTTACCGTCCTTGACGGCAGCATTGCCGAATATGCCACGCTTGGCTTCTTCCTGCGTGCCAACTACGACTATGCGGGACGTTATCTGGTGGAACTCTCCGCACGCGGCGACGGTTCGTCTCGTTTTGCACCAAAACACCGCTGGGTGTTTGTGCCGTCTGCCTCGCTGGGCTGGCGTATGAGCGAAGAGCGTTTCTGGCAGCCGATCAGCAACGCATGGAGCAATAGCAAACTGCGTTTCTCTATCGGCAGCCTCGGCAACCAGAACATCGATGACTACTACACTTATATTGAGAGTATTCGCACCGGTGAGACCATCAAATATACCCTCGATGGCAAGACGCTGGCGTATATCGCCAGGGAAGACGACCCGAAAGCGTCTGACCTTACATGGGAGACCGTTACAACTTATGACCTTGGTTGGGACTTCGGTTTCCTGCGCAACCGGCTGACAATGAGCATCGATGGCTATATCCGCGATACAAAGAATATGCTTTGTGCAGGTATGAAACTGCCATCGGTGTATGGTGCCGACGAGCCGCGACAGAATATCGCTGATATGCGCACCCGCGGTTGGGAGTTTTCTATCGGTTGGGCGGACTCGTTTCGTGCGGGCAAGTACCCGTTTGAGTATAGCATCAGTTTCGGCTTGAGCGACTATGTAACCGATGTTACTCGCTACAACAACCCTTCGAATATCCTTACCGACTACTATACCGGTCAGCGTCTCGGCGAGATATGGGGCTATCACGCCGATGGACTCTTTGCCTCGCAAGAGGAGGTCAATGACTATATGGCAGCCGTTGATGTGGACCACTCCACTATGTACGACAATATCATGCACGGTTCTCTCGGCACACCGGGGTTGCAGGCAGGCGATATCCGCTATGCCGACCTAAACGGCGATGGTGTCATCTCCTATGGTGCCAATACCCTCGACGACCACGGCGACCTGAAAGTCATCGGCAACACCCTGCCGCGCTACAACTACAATATCAAACTCTCGCTTGCGTGGAATGGTATCGATTTCTCGGCGTTCTTCACCGGTGTGGGGCATCAGGATTGGTACCCGAGCGGCAATGCCATTTCTTTCTGGGGACCATACAGCCGTCCGTACTGCTCTTTTATTCCGACCAATTTCCTCAATCTGGTATGGTCGGAGGATAACACCGGCGGTTATTTCCCGCGTGCACGCGGCTATGAGGCACTTGAGGAGGGCTATTCGCTCAATGCTACCAACGACCGCTATCTGCAGAATGTGGCGTATTTCCGTCTGAAGAACCTCACTCTCGGTTATACCGTGCTGCTGCCTAAGAATAAGGCGGTCAGCAACTTGCGCTTCTATTTGTCGGGCGAAAACCTCTTCTATTTCTCGCCGCTGCGCAAGCACTCCAAGTATGTTGACCCGGAGCAGGCAACCTCGTCTGATACCAAGTATGCCAACTCGGGCGTAGCCTACAATTTCAATCGCACCTTCTCCGTGGGCGCAAGTATCGAATTCTAAAAGACTATTCTGTTATGAATAAACGATTTACATATATCATTCTGTTCAGTCTCCTATCTCTTGCCGGTTGCGACAGCGTTCTTGACCGTGTACCAAAGGATACCACCAACTCTGCTACGTTCTTTAGCAACGAGAGCGAATTGCGCCGCTACACTACCCAATTTTATACGATGCTTCCCGCAGCGTCCGACCTCTACAACGAACCATCTGATCTCACTATTAGTAACAGCCTTTCCGACGTGGTTCTCGGTACGCGTACCATCAATTCGGGTGAAGCGTATTGGCAGTGGGAAGACCTGCGCCATATCAACTATTTCTTGCAGCATGTAGATCAGTGCACCGAGGACACCGTTGCTCGCAACCACTACACGGGTGTGGCACTGTTTTTCCGTGCCTTGTTCTACTACGACAAAGTGCGTCGTTTCGGCGATGTGCCATGGTACGACGAACCCGTCAGCAGCAGTGACATCACCCAACTGCGTCGTCCGCGCCAGAATCGCACGCTGGTCATTCAAAAGGCATTAGCCGACCTGGACCGTGCCATACCGCTTATGCGTACCGCCCACACGCCTTACGAGGTTAATCGCTATACTGCCATCGCCCTCAAAGCACGTATTGCCCTTTTCGAGGGCACATGGCTCCGTTACCATCAGCAGGGCGACGAGCAGACTATCCAAAACCTGCTCACGCAAGCCGCTGAGGCTTCTCGTATGGTCCTCACAGAAGGCGGTTACTCGCTGCATCTCGGCGGCACGCAGCCCTATCGCGACCTGTTCACATCACTGACTGCCGACCCCGACGAGGTCATTCTCGCCCGTGCCTACAATGCCACTGTCTCCCTCACGCACAACGCCACTTCCTACCTGCGTTGTCAGTCCGAGGGGCAGTGCGGGGCGACCAAACACCTGCTCAACCAGTACCTCCTCTTGTCGGGCGAACCTTATACCAATCGGGAGGGCTACGACACCATCTCGCTTCACAACGAACTGACCGACCGCGACCCGCGTCTAGCGCAGACCGTCTTCGTGCCGGGGCAGTATGTCGCGCTCAACAAGACCGAGGTCGAACCCTACACGTTCTCCACCTCGCCCACGGGCTACCAACTCATCAAGTACGTCCTCGAAGACTCCTACGGCTACAACAAGTCCGACAACGATATGCCCCTCTTCCGCCTTGCGGAGCAGTGTCTCGTCTATGCCGAGGCGAAAGCCGAACTCGGGACGCTCACGCAAGCCGACCTCGATATGTCGCTCAATCTCCTGCGCGACCGTATCGGTATGCCGCATCTCACGCTCTCGTCGCTGACTGCCGAAGACCCGTATCTGCAAACCCTCTATCCGCATATCTCCCGCACCCCGTCCGCGCAGCGTGCGGCTATCCTTGAGGTGCGTCGTGAGCGGGCGGTAGAACTGGTGCTTGAGGGTTTTCGCTACGACGACCTCATGCGTTGGGCGGAGGGCGAAGTGCTGGCGCAACCGATGCTCGGTGCCGCTTTTGCGGGTGAGGGTAAATACGACCTATCGGGTGACGGCAAGTCCAACCTGATTCTCTGGCAGACCAAGAAACCCTTCGACCTCACCTCGGTATTCCTCAAGATAGGTACCGACATCATCCTTTATCCCGACGGCAACCGCGGTGCCAAACTGGTGCACGGAACGTTGGAGCAGCCCGATGGCGGACGTAAGTTCGAGGACAAGCACTACCTCTATCCCATTCCTCTCAGTGAGATTATCCTTACTGAGAATGCTCTAACCCAGAACCCAGGATGGGAATAGCAAGCATATGCCCTCGTGATTCTCCGCTCTCGTTGCCGTCTCGTTGCCGTGTCGTTGCCGTAATTGACTCGATATTAACTGCTATATAAATCAACTAACAAACTAAGAAAACAACAATGAAAAAACTATCCATCTTGTCTCTCGTCCTGCTCCTTGCGGGACAGATGTCCGCCACTACGTGGTTTGTCCGCCCCGACCTCACCTCCACCGAGGGCGACGGTCAGTCGTGGGAGGGCGCGCTTTGCCCCTCCGATTTCCAGAAAGTGCTCACCGGCGGTATGGCGGAGGCGGGCGATGTCTTCCACCTCGCAGGCGGCGTCTATACCCCCGTCAGCAACACCGACATCTTTACAATCAAGACCTCTGTCACGCTCATCGGCGGCTACCCCGCAGGGATGAAGGGTACCGACACCCCGTCGCTCACGTATCCTTCGGCAACGCCTACCGTCTTCTCGGGTGACAAGAACGCCAACGGCAAACCCGATGACGGCGACCTGCAGCACGTTGTTTGGATCGAGTGCGCCGGACCCGTGGTGCTGCAAGGTATCGATATGACTTGCTGCTATTTCGAGACCGAGACAGCGTATGGTGCGGGTGCGCTCTATATCCGCAACAGCGCGAATGTCGTGGTGCGCAACTGCCAGATATACAACAACCTCTCCGATGGCAACGGCGGTGCGGGTATCACCTTTGAGGGCGGTATGCTTCATCTCCTTGATTGCAATATCCACCACAACACCGCTTTCAGTCGCGGCGGCGCGATGCTGATGGAGACCTACACCTCCGAGGACAAGTCGGTCGTTACGGAGTCCACCTGCGTGGCAGAGCGTTGCTCGTTCTGCTACAACAGCCTGGCTACCAACAGTGCTGACGGCAAATACGGTGCGGCTATTCAGATCCGTGCCGGGCATTTCTGGGGCGTGAACACCACCATCGCCAAGAACGTTGCTTACTGCAACGGCGCAGGTATCTCTATGAGCGGCACCGACGATGTGCATCTTATCAGTTGCACCCTCGGCGACAACACCTGCCTCCGTGTGGGTATCGATACCAACAAACCCTTTGCTTATGGCACGTCCGTGCGTATGTCCCAGCACGACAAACTGTGGTTTGTCAATACCGTGATGCTCGAGGGCGATTTGGACAAAGGTGACAAGACCAACCCGACCGTTTACACCGAGAAACTCACGGGTATCTCGCTCGACACCCTCTTCACCTCGGGCGGTTTCAACTATCTCGGTACGTTCAACAACGGCGAGAAGAACAACAAAGACTCCGTCTGGGCGTTCTGCTGGCGTCCCAATGACCTCTATACCGTTCCTGCGCAGGTGCGCCACTATGCCGACTATTTCGGTACTAACGAACCCGCAGACAACGGCGGTTTCGCTTCCACTATCCTGCCTGTTGAGGCTATCGAAGGGGCTACCGTTGCCGACCTCGAGAAATGTGTCAAAGAGTGGGGCTGCCCCGTTTCGGTCAATGTGGCTCTGGATGGTCGCGGCTACCTGCGCGAGTCGGTCGCTACCCGTGGTGCCATGGACCCGAAAGCCAATCCGTACACCGCCCTGCCCGCTGTCCGCACCGACAGAAAAGCGGTCAAGGTTGTCCGCGATGGTCAGTTGCTCATTCTCTCCGACGGCAAATACTATAATCTGTTAGGTACACCTGTTCTATGAAAAAAAGTGTTGTTTTGATTGTGCTCACGGCGTTGGCTCTTGTAGCCGACGCCGCTACGCACGTTGTCGGCACCTACAATATCCGTATCGCCACCAAGCGCGATGCGGGCGACAAGAACTGGTCGGTGCGCAAACCCTTTGTCGCGCAGACCATCACCGATAACCGCCTGGATATATTGAGCCTCAACGAGATAGCCAATCATACGCAGGAAGACGACATCCGTGCGCTCCTGCCCGACTATACCCTTGTCGCCTACGGGCGCGAGTCCGCCGAAGCGAGCCACGGCGAGCGGGTGGGGGTGCTGTTCAAGACAGCAAAATACACCCTCTTGGATAGCGGTCATTTCTTCCTTACCGAGAATCCCGACCTGCCCGGTCTGGCGTGGGACGCTGCCTACAAGCGTGTGGCGGTGTGGGTGCTGTTGCAAGACAAGCGCAGCCGCGAGGAACTTCTCGTCATGTCCACCCACCTCGACTACAAAGGTACCGAAGCCCGCCGCAATGGGGCGGCGCTCTGTATCGAGCGGGCGCAAGCCCTTGCTGAGGGGCGCACCGCCATCATCATGGGCGACCTCAATGCCGAGCCGTATGAGACCGATGTCCACTCGCTCTTTGCCGCCGCGGGTTTCCACGATGCCCGCGTTGTCAGCAAGACCAAGCCCCGCGGCACGTACGGTACGTTCTCCAACTGGCTGCCCGTCTCCACCACCCAGCGCATCGACTTTATCTATGTCCGCAACGCTTCCGTCTGTTCCTACTGTGTCATTGCCGAGGACTACGGTCGTCCTCTCCTCCCATCCGACCACCGGTTGGTAGTAATCAAAATGACTCCCCCAACCCCCTCAAAGAGGGGGCTTGCAGACAAGGTAATTAACGATAAATTAACGGTCATTAACGGAGAATAAAATCCTTTATACGGAATACAAATGAAAAAGATATATTTATGGATATTGCTGTTCCTCCTCCCCCTCTCTGAGGGGGTGCAGGGGGAGTCCTACCGGTTTGCGGAGTACAACATCCGTCTCAATACTGCCTCCGATACGGGCGACCGCGCATGGGCGAACCGCAAGCAGTATGTGGCGCAGATTGTCATTGACTATGCTTTCGATGTCTGTGCACTCAATGAACTCAAGCCCGATCAGAAAAAAGACCTCCTCTCGCTCCTGCCCGACTATAAGATAGAGTCATGGGGACGCGACTCGCACATTATCGGCGATGTGGGCGAGGGGGTAGGTATCCTCTATCGCAAGGACAAGTTCCGTCTCTTGTCATCGGGGCATTTCTTCCTTGCACCCGACATCACCAAGTCGGCTATCGCGTGGGACGCCAAGTTCCGCCGCCTTGCCGTGTGGGCGCAACTGCAGGACAAGACCACGGGCGACATCTTTTTCTATTGTGCCACCCATCTCGAGCAGGCGGGGCAGGTTGCCAAGCGCAAAGGGGCTGCGGTAGTTGTTGAGCAGATGCTTGCTGTTGCCGGCGATTATCCTTGTTTCATTGCGGGCGACTTCAACTCGCAGTCTTCCGTCGATGCTGTTCACATGCCGTTCAAGGCGTATTTCCAAAGTGCCTACGACATAGCCGAGACCACACCCAACGCTGACGGCTCTTACTGCAATTGGCAACCGACCTCCACGCACCGTATCGATCACCTCTATGGTCGCTATTATCGTGCTCTCTCCTATACGATGATCACCGAGGACTACGGTCGTTCCTGTACGCCCTCCGACCACTTGCCGTTGATGGCGGAGGTAGCCCTTACCCGCCGTCCGCAGACTATTCCGCTTACCTCCTCACTCACAGCCGCTATCGCTGCTTCTTCGCCCGGCGACACAATCGATCTTGGCGGACAGACCGTCAGCAACGAGAATATCCGCTTTCCGCATTTTTTGGTGCTGACCAATGGTTCCCTTGACGGTTGCACGCTTACCGTCCCGTCGCCCTATGCCCTACATCTCTCGCATTGCACTTTCACGCATTCCTCTACGGCTATCGCTGCCAACGGCTATGCTCTGCGTGCTGCCGACTGCCGCTTTTCCGACTGTACCACAGACCTCCAAGGGGCGGCTGTCAGTAGCAACGGACGTCTATACCTTACCCGCTGTATATTCTCCAACAACACTGCCGCACAGGGTGGGGCGGTTGCACAGGTCGGTAACTACTGGGGTGCTACATTGCAAAATTGTGTATTCTCTGACAATACTGCCAAAGACGGTTCCGCCCTCTATCTCACCAAAACAGAGGACGTGTGTGTTGAAAACTCTGCTTTTGTGCGCAACCATGCCACTGAGACAGGGGCGGTCTCCTGTAACGACCCCACCACCGCTTCGCACCTGCAGTTCGTCAATTGTACCTTTGCCGAAAATACCTCCCGTGCCGCTTCATCATTCAAGAACCCTCTCTTCGGCGGTTCGTCTCTGCGCGTCTATGGCGATACGGCTACTGTTCTCACGCTCATCAACACCACATGTGCCCGTGATACCAATGCCTGTCTCACTGCCGCCGGTGCACCTGGCCCCAACTATTTTGGTGCGGCTATTGTCCTCTCGCAGGGTAAACTGAATACCTACAACAATCTGATAGTCAACAACTATTCTACTGCTGCTAAGGCCGACCTCTACATCTCTGACAAAGCCAGGCACCTCGCGGATGTCCATACCGTCTATACGGCGGAGCAACCGGATAATGCTGTACTCGGACAAATCACACAGCAAGACGATATGCCATTTGTGCCGCTCCTCAAAGATACCTATGCGGGTGTTCCACTCGTATGTCTCCTTGCCGATGACCTTTCTGAGCAGACGTTCGGCGAAGATATCACAGCCGACGGCGTACTTGAATCCTCGCTTACCACCGATTGTCTCGGCAATCCTCGCCCGTCGCCTGCCACCATCGGCTCTGTCGAGTACCAAGCCCCGCAGGCTATCCACACGACATCCACACGGCAACCACCCGTGTTTGGCAAGTATCTGTACAACAACCAAATCTATATCACCGACGGCACCGCTACTTACAATCTGTTAGGAACTATTATATATCGTGCTAATAAGAGTAGGTGATTAATAGGTGATTCTCGAATGGATACCGAATGAATCTCGGATAAACAAACAATAAAAACAACTCAATAACTAATCGTATGAAAAAACTTTTTCTTTCTATGGCGCTTCTTGCTGCCATCTCCGCCACTGCGGAAACCCGTGTCGAAACGTTTGACCCCAAAGACCCGGCTGACCACAATACGGCAACCTACAACACAAAAGTTACTCACCTGAATTGTCAATTGACCTCTTGGACGGTTCTCTATGGTGGCATTACCTCTAAAGATAATCCCGGACAATTAGGAGAATACAACTATGCAGCCATCGTGCGTGCTGCTAAATCTTCTGAAGAAGGATATGGCTATCTTGTTAGTGATTCTATTGAAGGCGGCATTGATAGTTTGTCTTTTACGTGGAACTCGAATGGTGATGCAAATTGTGATTTGGATATTCGCATTTATATCAATAACGACTCCATCGGCGGTATTTATCATGTAGATGAATATAAAAAGGAAGCCCCATTCTATACTTGGTCTAAAGGAAATCTCCGGCAAGAGGGCAAGTTTGTCATCCGTATTGAAAATAAGACTATTTCTAATTCTACTAAAAATAAGAAACGCCTTGTCATCGACGACCTAACGTGGACTACCTACACAGCCCCCGTACCCGAGAACCCTACTGCCATTACCGACCTTGCTACCGCTCCTGCTTTGGTGAATGTCTATACCCTCGACGGTTGTCTTATCCGCAGTGCCGTTGCTGCTGAGCAAGCCGCCAAAGATCTTGAAAATGGTATCTACATCATCAATAACCGCAAAGTAGTCATTGCGCACTAAAATAATTCTTTGTATCTTTGCACCCTGTTATCCCTGACAGGGTGCAAACTTGACGTCTAATTATATGATAATTAGCGTTCCAAAGAACAAATGACAGAAGAACAGTTACTCATCCGTCTTCGTACAGGCGACAGGCAGGCGTTTGAACTCATCTATCGTGAGTACTCACCGCGTCTCTATGCCTACTGCCTCAATATCATTAAGTCTGCCGAAGATGCGCAAGACTTGGTGCAGGAGGCGTTTGCTGTCCTCTGGGAGAGACGTGATACCGTCCATACTGGTATTGCCTCTTTTCTCTTTGCCATTGTCAAGAACCAACTCATCACCATCTTTCGTCGCCGTATTCACGAACCGCAGTACGAAGATTATGTTGAGTATGTCAACGATATACGGCTCTCCACTTTCTGTGAACCGATGCTCTATGACGAGTATCGCCGCGCTATCTCAGATATACTCCGCTCGCTTCCCGATCAGCAACGAACAGTCTTTGTACTACACCGCGTGCAGGGTTTTTCCCACAAGCAGATAGCCGCCCAACTGCATCTTAGCGAGCAGACAACACGCAATCTCCTCTCTTTGGCTCTCAAAGAGATACGTCAACAATTACAAAAACGCATACAACAGTGAATTTGTTTAAGAAGTATTTTACCAACCGGCTTACGTCCGCCGACCTTCGCGACTTGCGCCGCAAGGCAGACGCTATGACCGATGACCAACTCGAAGAAGAAATGCGCCGCCTTTGGATGCAGTCTGCACCTGTACCTGTTGCTGCACCGCATCGCCGTCGTTATATTATCTCTGCCGTTGCCGCCTCTGTGGCAGTCGTCCTCTGTCTCGCTGCGGGGCTGTTCTTTTTTGCCAAACACGATACACAGGGTATGCTCTGTGTGCAGACTGCAGCCGATGAGATGTGTACGCTCTCTCTGCCCGATGGCTCATGCGTAGTGCTCAATGGCAACAGCACACTCTCGTATTCGCCCGACGACTTTACATCATCTTCGCGGGCGTTGCAGTTGGACGGCGAAGCCTATTTCGATGTGCAGACCAATCCAAAAGCCCCATTTGTCATCACTACCCCCTCGGTCAGTGTGCAAGTCCTCGGTACGGCGTTCAATCTCTGTTCCCGCACTGACGCCGCTGCCGATATGCTCTTTCTTGAGCGTGGAAAAGTGTCGTTCCGTGTCTCCGATACGGGTGCCGATTATATCGTTACCCCAAAGCAGAAGATTATCCACAACCGTACTACAGGCGAAGTATCGCTCCGCCATTCGGATATGCCCGACTGCGCACCATGGCGCAAAGGACTGATGGCGTTCGACGCTACCCCTTTGCGTGATGTGATGGCGGAGTTGGCAGACCAATACGGTGTGCATATTTCTTATACGAGTATCTCCGATGAGCCCTTTACCGGTACTCTCCCTGCTAACGACATCAACGAAGCCCTCCGTATTCTTTCTCTTTGCTACAATATAAAAATTACCTCTACTGCCGATACCCTCATACTATCCAGTAAATAATATAAAAACTATTAACTTCCAACTTTAAAACTGCTCTCAACTCGTAACTCTCAACTAATAAACTTCTTTCAACTATCAACTCCTAAACTTCTAAACTCATAAACCATAATATGCCATACCTCCTTCTCCTCCAACACTTCCGTGAGACGACCAACAACCTGCTCTCGCCTTTCCTACTTGCTGCCTCCGACTTTATGGTCGGCGTCCTGCCTATCATTATTATCGCTTTTGTCTATCTCTGTATCGACAAGCGTCAGGGCTATTTTATGATGACCGCTATGTGGGGCACCTGCGTGGTCAACCAGTTGCTCAAGAACACCTGCTGTGTCTACCGACCTTGGATACGTGATGCATCTATTGTGCCGTATGGCAATTCCATTCAGACTGCTACGGGCTACTCTTTCCCGTCCGGACATACCGAGTACGCCACCACTTTCTTTGGCTCTATAAGTCTATGGCTGCGTCGCTGGTGGGTATGGTTGCTTTGCATCTTGGCGGTACTTGTTATCGGTTTCTCGCGCAACTACCTCGGTGTGCATACGCCCTACGATGTCGGTGTGGCGATTATCGAGAGTGTCCTTATGCTTTGGGCATTTTCGGCTCTCTTCCGTTGGCTGGAGAAATACCCTGAAAAAGATATATGGGTGTTGGTCGGTGGCATTGCCGTTCTTATAGCCTACCTCCTCTATGTTTCCTTTAAACCCTATCCGATGGACTACAATGCCGACGGGCAACTCATTGTCGAACCCAAGAAAATGATTACCGACTGCTACTATGCCGCCGGTCTTGCTTTTGGTGTCCTCACGGGTTGGTTCATTGAGCACCGTTATATTCGTTTCTCTGTCTCGGGCAAATGGTATCTCCGCCTTCTGCGCTTCGCCTTTGCCGCTGCGGCTATAGTCCTAATCCAGAAACTCCTTATCCCCTATCTCCTCACCATCTGCTCCCCCGACTTTGTCCTCCCCCTTGCCAACTGCCTCATGGTCTGGACCATCACCCTCCTTATCCCGCTCTGTTCTATTCGATTTACATAATCATTGCCGCACCACACATAAGGTGATGCGGAATAGTATTTTTCGCATAAGGGCTCTATGGTAGTGGTGCGGCAGATAGCGGGATAATAGTGCCGCGCCTCGGAATTATATTCATTAAGTCCGTGCATTTCGTCAAATTCTTTGCCGCCGTATTTTCGTGCTTGCAAGTCCAGTCCCGTGCTGATTCGCATTGGCAGTCCGCTTGCATAGTAGTAGAATGTTCGCTGCTATCATTAAATAATTTCAATTACACGAAGTACTAATATTATTACACATTTTTTGTGTCCATCCTACATATGTTGTTCCATCTATTGTAACTGAAATCTTTCCCCATTCTTCTCCTTTATCAGTAATAAAATAGTCTATAAGCATAGCCTCCCTATATAAAGCATTGCATAGAATAGTACATTTAGAATCTTCATTAGGTAGGGTATATAAAAAAGTTTTTCCAACCATTCTATTAGTTCCAATTTCTGGCTCATAAGTATCAACCAACAAGTATGTACATATATATATTTTATCAATCCAACCTATTACATTGGTTATAATTTCTTTATTTGGGCAAAAGTTAGTATCCTCGTCATCATATTCTAATTGCACATAGTAGCGTTTTACAGATTTGTCTATTATATCAGTGAAATAGTATATATCGCAAAGTGTATCTTGTGTTATATGTGCCACTTCGTTATCAGAAATAGAATCATAATAAACAGGAATTGGTAGATTGGCCCAATTCAATGAAAGTATGGCTTGCACAGCATACGATTGTACACATAAACCACAATAAAACAACAAATGAAGACAACGTTTCATAGGATTATCTATCACGAGTTAGTATCAGTCTAAATCCCCGATTCCCAATTTGTCTGCTAAATTCTTCCCATTGATCGGCGGCAATTAACAAACACCCAGTGGAAGTTGCGGATTTCTTTTCATAATTTACCCTTACACTGCCATCCCTATTTGTTCTATGAACATATATACCAACCAATTGGCTAAATTAAGTTTGGTGGAGTTTAATTGCATGTCGTATACAAATTATTACATAGACATTCAGGCGAAATCCAATCTCCAATTTTATGATCTTCATCTATGATAACGTATAACCAACTATTGTATGCATTAACTATTTTTCGTATTGGCAACCAAGTCGGGTTAATGATAACTCCTGTTATTGTCCCTGTGTTTATAGGCTGTTCTCTTATGTAGAGGGTATCTGTATAGCAACTAAATAAGATACCGAGGTGTTTCCAAGATATCCACCCTTGATGCTCCTTCATGGAGGTATTGTCTTCGAAACTTTGTATATATGCGCGATTTAGTGAACAATCAAGAATAGCAACAGAATAATAAACCTCATCTACAGAATCATTTGCTATGGAATCTATTACATCAAGCGAACAACTATCAACATAAAGTGGCACCATTTCAAATGTATTGAGTACTGCATATCCGTTTCGATTGTTTCCTAAAATGCTATTATGTGGGAAAATACAGAATAAATTTAATATTAATATTATTTTTTTCATATTATTGTCTTCTAAGTATTAAACGAAAACTATTTACATCTTGTAATTGTTTCATAAAAGTGTGCCATTTTCCAGGCTCTATTAACAAACAGCCCTCAGAACGACCAGCATATCTTTGAAGTCTATTGTTCCAATATATTCCAGCATCGCCATTTCGATTGTACCGATGTATAAATACACCATTCATATAAGGTGGATTTCTATCAAGATGAGCGGGATTTACATTATATAATGTGGGGACTTTTCCTCTGTTTTCAATAGTCCAGGGGGATTCATAAGGTCCTAATTCTGTAACTCTGTTAACGTTGTATTCCCCATTATCCAACACTCCAAAGCGTTTAGGATCTGAACTCATAGTATAACCATAACATTGGGTTTTATCGTCTTCCCCATGAGGACCATAGATAGTAACATTTGCCATTAAGGCACCATCATCTATATCCCCATCATTATTAATAAGTTTTCCATGAATTCCTAATGTCTCCGTATAGTATCCTTCAAACACCACAATAGCATCATATCCTTGCAACTTTATTTTGCTTCCATCTTCCTGTGTTTTGTAAATAAAGTCTTCATCTTCCCAGAAAAACTCCTTTCGGTGATCTCCTGCCCCTGGTCCCCACGGGTAGTAAAACCATTTTTTGCCATTAGGATCTATAGCATTTACAGGATTATTGCCACACCACGCATAAGGTGATGTGGAATAGTATTTTTTGCATAAGGGGTCTATGGTAGTGGTGCGGCAGATTGCGGGATAATAACGCCGTGCCTCGGAATCGTATTCGTTGAGTCCATGCATTTCGTCAAATTCCTTACCGCCGTATTTTCGTGCTTGCAAGTCCTGCCCCGTGCTGATACCCATCGGCAAACCGCTTGCATAGTAGAACATCCGTTGTGGTGTCTCCTCTTTCGTGGCATTCCATACAGCCACGATATTCCCGATATGGTCTTTGCGGTAATAGTATTGCTGTATATCCGTTATACTTGTATCATTCAATGCAAATTCCGTGTACCCCTCATCATTATACACAATCTCCTTATACCACCGCCATACACTATCCTGTCTGCGCGCCCGATACTTTTCCCTGTTCCCGCTATACCATATCTCCGTTTCTTCCGCTATGTGTAGCCCGACAATACTGTCACCTTCACCCATAAGCAACGGTTCTCTCATCGTGCGGTAATATGCTCTTTGTTTCTGTCCGTCTGCGCTGTAATGGTATTCCGTGCGGTTGCCGTTATGGAACACTATTGTAGTAGGCTGATTGAGCAAGTTATAGTATATGGTATCTATCCTACGATCTTTGTCTTTCGCCAAGTTCCCGTTGCTGTCATACTGCATCGCATTGGGCAAATCGGACAGATCTTCATATTCTTTGGTAGCATACAGGTCTTTGCACCCCGCATCATCCCGTACATCAGTCAACCGATTGCCGTCATAATACATTGTCAGGTCGTCTATAAGTGCGTCATTTAGTATATTCCTAACACATATTTCCATTTGTAATGTTGCATTTTAGTAGTATCAATCTCAAGGTGTTGCAACTGTTGGCAAAATGAATCATAATCAGTATATTGTTCATATGTATAAGGTACTCTATTGTAAGTTGTCCAAGGTATATTATCAATCAATGTATCTGTGGGTAATTGTTCTACTATGTAATATGCCACAACACTATCTGTAATTTGGCTTACGGAGTATGCTAAAATATATTGCTTGTCCCAATAAACTGATTTTATATCATTTTCACCCGTTCTTGCTAAATCTAATATGCCTATTAAATTATCACCCATAATATAGAATAATTCAACATTAGGTACTGTGCTATCCCCTAATTCAAAGTTAGTGCCAGATAACCGTTTTCTTCTATCAAAATCGCATGATGTTGTTGATAAGATAAATAACAATACAAGTGGAAATATAAAGATTCTTTTCATACAAAAATTATTTAGAAGATTGCCAAATATAAAATTGGTAAGTATTACCAAAGTGGTTTGTATAAACCTTTCTGTCTTTATTATATCTTTTTGGAACTTTTCTATAATTAAAAATACCATTGAGTTTTTGCCATATTTTTCATACTGATATGTTTTTGTTGTAGTCTATTCTCAAATTGTTTCTTGTTTGTAAATGTTTCTGTTACCCATGGTTGTTGCACAACACAATCATCGGGAAACATCTCTATCAAAATATACTCTACGATATTACTATCATAATCGGTAACAAATGCAATCATATATTGGCGATCTGAAAATACTGTTTTAATAGTCCATCCCGCTCCAATGCTTGTTACACCATACAATCCATCAGTAGTACATTTATTGGTATAATATATATTAATGTTACCTTGTGTACTTGTCGCGAGATAATAGCAATCTGTATGTTTAATAGATTTTATTCTTGTGAAATCGCAAGCACACAAAACAACCACAATCAATATGTATATAAAACTTTGTTTCATAGTGGTGTCCTCCATATGTAGAACTGATAAGTATTACCAAAATGATTTGTATAAACCTTACGATCTTTATTATATCTTTCAGGAATAATGTGATAAAATAAAGAACGCACACTTTTAGAATCACTTACAACATTATACATATAGTTGCCATTGGAGCCAACAAATGAATCAAACCGATAACTTCCTATAAACTGTTTTGCAATATTAAAATTCGTTACTACATCCATAAAACCCCATTTCCCAGCGACTCCTGTAACTTGTCCTTGTACAGAATTAGCATCGGTGACCCTATCCATACCTCTAAGTACATACTGATCTTTCATCATTTGCTGTGTATATGGATGGCTTGACAAAAGAATAGATATTTCCGGTCCTTCATTAAATACAAACTCATCCAAGAAATCCCAGCCTCTTTCTTTTGAACCAATCAACGCTCCTTTGTCTGCAGGTGCAATATCAAACGATCGTCCGTTGGTATATAATCCGTCGGTTTGATAGATTTCTGTTAACAGGTTATCTATTATCGGCTCAAATTCACCTAATACGCTTCCTTTCCCACCGATATGGGTATATCCTTGTTGTTTTATTTCTTCATCAAACCACGTATAGTTTAGAGTAGAATCATTTTGATACCACTCCATTCCATTCAAATCAATTCTGTTTACAGGATTGTTGCCACACCATACATAAGGTGATGTGGAATAGTATTTTTCGCATAATGGGTCTATGGTAGTTGTGCGGCAGATTGCAGGATAATAACGCCTTGCGTCGGAATCATATTCGTTCAGTCCGTGCATTTCGTCAAACTCCTTACTGCTGTATTTCCGTGCTTGCAAGTCCTGTCCCGTGCTGATATTCATCGGCAACCCGCTTGCATAATAGAACATCCGTTGTGGTGTCTCCTCTTTCGTGGCATTCCATACAGCCACGATATTGCCTACATGGTCTTTGCGATAGTAGTATTGCTGCATATCCGTTACTATTGTATCATTTAATGCAAATTCCGTGTACCCTTCATCGTTATATACGATTTCTTTATACCACTGCCACATGCTGTCCAGCCCACGCACTCGGTATTTTTCCCGATTCCCGCTATACCATATCTCCATTTCTTCTGCTATGTGTCGCCCGTTAATACTATCATCGCCCACCACCAATGGTTCCGTCATCGTGCGGTAATATGCCCTTTGTTTCTGTCCGTCGGCGCTATATTGGTATTCCGTGCGGTTGCCGTTTGCAAAATAAATCTTTTCGGGCAGGTTGAGCAAGTTATAATATATGCTATCTATCTGGCGGTCATTGTCTTTGGTCAAGTTTCCGTCATTGTTATACTGCATTGCATTAGGCAGATCGGACTTGTCCTCGTACTCTTTGGTTGTATACATATCTTTGCACCCCGCATTATAATCAATTACACGTTGAGTATGGATTCGAGCAATAAGAATAGGGCGAAAGTCAACCCGCATATTGGCTTCCTTCATATACAAACGTAACTTGTAGCCACTTTCCTCTAAAGTCGGTAACATACATTTCTACATCAACGTATTTTCTGAATACGTTTTTAATTTTATCGGTATTAGGCTGGTCGTATAGTTTTAACGGGTTCAAGTAATTATTAGAATATACATACATAACAACAGATTTGGATACTTCAACTGGAGTTAATGTAATTTGAAAAGAAGAATCTGCATATTGATAATTATCTTGGTATATATCAATAATGTATGAATGAGCAGTCTTCTTCTTCAAGAAACCGGTTAGCAAGTTATCGTCCTTTTCTGTATCACTACAGAAAGTTGCCAAATATCCATCAGTTTGTTTATCTATAATTATAAGTGGATATTTTTGCATATATTCACTATAGATAGCATAGGATACCTTTCTTGTCTCATACGCTAATAATGTTTGGGACACAATTGTAGCATATAATAAAATAGCGATTTTAGTATAAACTTGTTTTTTCATAAAGAAATTATTGACGCATCAATTTAACAGCAAAACACAATACCCACATACCAGCCAATATATGTATCCCGGCAAATGTGTTTTTCATGTTTTTTGTGTGATTTTCATGGTGTCGTACTTTTCTCTAATATCAAGAATTTATACCACTTGATACTATATTTTTATTCCACGCCGCAAAGATACAAATAAAAATTAAATCCAGCAAACACAGCCCCGCTTTCCGCAACAAAATACATAGGCAAAACCGGTCTGAAAGCAGTACAAAAACAAAGAGTGGTAGGGTAGTGGTAGGGTGATACGCCCGACATCGGGTGCTGTCGTCCGTTCTGCTTACCTCGTATCCTGCATAAGCAGCGGTTGGATATTTGCGTTATTTTTTTACCTATATAGCCATACGCTTGCGTATGTCAAAAAATAGTCGTACCTTTGCAGTCTCGATTGGGAAAAATTGCACATTTCCCAATTTGCAAATTAATCATAAGAGAGGATGGATTTGACTGCTTGCAACCTCTATAAAAGAATGCTAAAACCTTGTGCCACAAGACCAAAACAGTCCCTTGTGGCTTATTTTTTGTTATATCCCTATCGGATACAGAGATTATGAATTACTTATTTACATCAGAAAGCGTCGGCGAAGGACATCCCGACAAAGTGGCAGACCAGATCAGTGATGCAATTCTGGACAATTTTCTGGCACAAGACCCGCGCAGCCACGTGGCATGCGAAACCCTCGTTACTACAGGACAAGTCGTAGTGGCAGGCGAAATCACCAGTAGTGGCTATGTGGACATTCAGCAAGTGGTGCGCGACACAATCAAAAAAATCGGTTATACCAAATCGGAGTACAAGTTCGAAGCGGAGAGTTGCGGTATATTGACTGCCATTCACGCACAGTCTGCGGACATCAATATGGGTGTGAGTCGTGCCACGCGTATGGCGCAAGGTGCAGGCGACCAAGGTATGATGTTCGGGTATGCCACCGCAGAGACCGAGAACTATATGCCTCTGACCCTCGACATGGCGCACACTATAGTATATACGCTCGCGCGCATACGCAAGGAGGGCAAAGAGATGACCTACCTCCGCCCTGATTCGAAAAGCCAGGTTACTATTGAGTACAACGAGCATAACGAACCGGTGCGTATCGACACCATCGTCATCTCTACACAGCATGACCCCGACGTGTCGCAAGAGCGGATTCGGCAGGATATGATAGACATCGTGCTTCCGCGTGTGGCTACCCGCGATGCACGTTATACCAAGTTGCTGCAAGGCGAATACAAACTGCTCGTTAACCCTACGGGTAACTTTGAGATAGGCGGTCCTCACGGCGATACGGGGCTGACAGGACGCAAGATAATAGTAGATACCTACGGCGGGCGTGGTGCTCACGGCGGCGGTGCTTTCTCGGGCAAAGACCCCTCGAAGGTCGATCGCTCGGCGGCGTATGCGGCGCGGTGGATAGCCAAGAATATGGTGGCTGCAGGCGTGGCACGCGAGATGCTTGTGCAGGTCAGTTACGCCATTGGCGTTGCCAAACCCGTGAGCCTGTTTGTGGATACCTACGGAACGGCAGCCAAAGGAATAAAAGACGCAGATATCGTGCGGGTAATCAATCGCCTGTTTGACCTCCGCCCTGCGGCCATTGCACGCGATTTGCACCTCTGCGAACCTATTTACGAGGAGACAGCGAAGTACGGACACGTCGGGCGTACACCGGAGATCGTGGAGAAAAACTTTGTCGGCGAGAATGGTAAACCGATTACAAAACAAGTGGAATTGTTCACATGGGAGAAACTCAATCGTGTGGATGACATCCGTAAAGCGTTCAAACTATGACTAAAACCGCTAAACAAACTCTGCTCGTCAGTGCGATAGTTCTTGTGGCTGTGGCATTAGACCAAGCGTTGAAACTCTATATTCGCACCCACTATGCATTGGGCGAGGCGCACCCGATTACGTCGTGGTTTTGGATTTGCTTTGTCGAGAACGATGGTATGGCATTCGGTATCGAGTGGTTCTCCAAGTTGGCACTGACCCTTTTCCGTATTGTCGTAGTGGGCTTGCTCGGCTGGTATATTCACGTCCTCATCCGCAAGCACCAACCGCGCATGGGCTACCTCGTTTCGTTGGCACTCATTATTGCCGGTGCATTGGGCAACATTGTGGATTGTGTGGCGTATGGTAAAATTTTCGGCTATGCAGGCTGGATGTATGGCAAGGTGGTGGATATGCTCTATTTCCCGCTGATACACAATAGTGCGGGCGAAGTGCTGTTCTTCCGACCGGTGTTCAACCTTGCGGATTCGTGCATCACTTGTGCCGTCATCATCATCCTGCTTTTCTACCGCCGCGACCTCAACGACTCGTTAGAGAAAAAAGACAAAGAATCCGAGAGTAAAGAAAATGCGTAATAAGGCGAAATATCGGCTTCGGACATTGTACATTATACATTGTGCATTGTTGTGCATTATGTTGTGTGGCTGCCGGCCTCGTGGGGTACTCTCGTCAAGCGAGATGCGCTCGGTTCTTCACGACTTGCACCACGCTGAGGCGGTCTTGCAGGTGGCGGGGTATAACTACGGGCATGATGAGGCAGTGGCGAAATACTATCAGCAGATATTGGACGACCATGGTGTCACGCAGGCACAGTTCGATAGTTCGCTTGTCTGGTACACCAACCACCCGCAGCGTTTTGATAAGATCTATCCCCGTGTAGTCAGGGATTTGGAAGCAGATAGGGAAGAATGGCGTGTACAGCACGAATTGAAACAGACCTTACTCAATAGACAGGCAGAGGAAATGGAACAACAGAAAAAAACATTGGAAGAACTCGAATGGGAACTGCAGCACGGCTTGCCTGTTCGCTATCTGATGGGGGAACCGCAAGATTATCCTGCCGATACACTCCCACCTCTCCTTCTGCCTCTTTGGGAAGTATGCAGAATATGCAATTCTCCTGTTTCGTAATACCAATCACATGGACCTTGTAAGGACGGTAAGTCGCCTTTTATGTACGGTACGCATTGTTTATGCAATTCTTGCATAAAATTTGATATGGTGGACTATTTTTCAATTTTTATTTGTGTATCTCGAAAAATAGTCGTAACTTTGCACGCTTTTTCGGGTGTATCGTGTCCGTGTGTGGGCGCAGAAGACGGAAAAGCAACTATAATTATTAACGTTGAATTGGGCAGTGGTTTCGCGTCGAGACGCCGCAGTGGAGACAAAGCGGTTGGCAGGTGCGAAACGTAAACGATGTCTGTCGGTTCAATCTAAAACAAATAACAACTAATGGATACTTTAAGTTACAAGACAGTGTCGGCAAACAAGGCTACCGTTCAGAAAGAATGGGTGGTTATCGACGCTCAAGACCAAGTTCTTGGTCGTATGTGCACGAAAGTGGCAAAATTGCTGCGTGGTAAGTACAAACCTTCGTACACTCCTAACGTAGATTGCGGCGACAACGTAATCATTATCAATGCAGACAAGGTGAAACTGACGGGCAACAAGTGGAACGACCGCGTGTATGTTCGCTATACCGGTTTCCCCGGCGGACAACGCGAGATGACTCCTGCTCAACTTCTTCAGAAAGGTGCAGACCGTCTGATTATCAAGGTGGTAAAAGGTATGCTTCCTAAGAATCGTCTTGGTGCACGCCAAATCACCAACCTCCACGTGTTTGCCGGTGCAGAGCACAATATGCAGGCACAACAACCCAAACAAATTGACATAAACACACTTAAATAATAGAAGAATATGGAAGTAATAAATGCATTAGGTCGTCGTAAATCGGCAGTTGCTCGTGTTTACGTTAGTGAAGGTGCAGGTAAGATTACGATTAATGGTCGCGACATCGAAACCTATTTCCCTTCTTCTATTCTCCGCTACATCGTTCTTCAGCCGCTGAACAAATTGGAGGTCGCTGAGAAATACGATATCAAGGTAAACCTCGTAGGTGGCGGTTTCAAAGGACAAGCAGAGGCACTTCGTTTGGCTATCGCTCGTGCGTTGGTAAAAATCAATCCGGAAGACAAATCTGCTCTCAAGGCTGAAGGCTTTATGACTCGCGATGCTCGTGAAGTTGAGCGTAAGAAACCGGGTCAACCCAAAGCACGTAAGCATTTCCAATTCAGCAAACGTTAATTGGCTATACTACTCCAAACCACGTGGACTCCTTCGGGGCTACCACGTGGTTCTTTCGGTTTCCCTCAAAGCAGTATTTGGCTACTTGCTCTGCCGCTTGATGACGGCGGGGTGGCAGGCTGACCGATTGCAACGGAGAAATAAACAATAATTTATTCAAACAAACAAAACATCAAATCAAAATGAGAACTAATTTTGATCAACTTCTCGAGGCCGGTTGCCATTTCGGCCACCTCAAACGTAAATGGAATCCCGCAATGGCTCCTTATATCTATATGGAGCGTAATGGTATTCACATCATCGACCTCAATAAAACGGCTGTTAAAATTGACGAGGCAGCAGAAATCCTGAAGAACCTTGCAAAACAAGGTCGTAAGATTCTTTTCGTTGGTACCAAGAAACAGGCTCAAGAGGTAGTGGCACAACACGCTGCCGAGGTAGGTATGCCTTATATCACAGAGCGTTGGGCAGGTGGTATGCTTACCAACTTCCCCACTATCCGCAAGGCTGTGAAGAAAATGACCACCATCGACAAGATGATGACCGATGGCACTTTCGACAATATCTCAAAGCGCGAGAAACTCCAAATCACCCGTCAGCGTGAGAAATTGGAGAAGAACCTGGGTTCTATCGCCGATTTGACCCGTCTCCCGAGCGCAATCTTTGTGGTTGACGTGATGAAAGAGCATATCGCTGTGGCTGAGGCTAACCGTCTGGGTATTCCTGTATTCGGTATCGTTGATACCAACTCGAATCCTAACAATATCGATTATGTAATCCCCGCTAACGACGACGCAACCAAGTCTATCGACGTTATCATGGCTGCTGTTTGCGAGGCAATCAAAGAGGGTATCGAGGAGCGCAAAGTGGAGAAGGCCGATGAAGAGGCAGCACAAGCACAGGCAAATACAGAGGCTCCTGCTCCTAAAGAGCGTCGCCAACGTGTTCGCAAGGCCGCTCCTGCTGCAGAAAAAGCAGAGGACGCAGAGGCTAAAGCCGAGTAATTTATATATTTACAAATTGTTAATTTCCAAATTGAATTATGGCTGTTACATTAGCAGATATCAAAAAACTGCGTGACATCACAGGCGCAGGTATGATGGACGTCAAGAAAGCCTTGGAAGAGGCTAATGGCGATTTTGAAGTAGCAACAGACCTGCTCCGTAAGCGTGGTCAGGCTATCGCTGCAAAGCGTAGCGACCGTGTGGCAAGCGAGGGCTGTGTCCTTGCAAAGGCGGTAGATGGCTTTGGTGCTATCGTGGCTGTAAAGTGCGAAACCGACTTTGTGGCAAAGAATGCAGATTTCGTAGCAATGGTTAAGTTGCTTCTTGACGCTGCTATTGACCAACGTCCTGCTGACTTGGCTTCTCTCAAAGCACTTAAGATTGGTGATTTTACAGCAGAAGAAATCGTTACTGAGCGTTCTGGTGTTACTGGTGAGAAAATGGAATTGAGTGATTACGCATTCCTCTCTGCACCCAAAGTAGATGCCTACAACCACCTTGGTAATAAACTTTCGTCTCTCGTGGCTGTCGCTAACGCAGATGCAGATCAGGAGACCGTTCACGGTATCTCTATGCAAGTGGCTGCTATGGCTCCTATCGCTCTTGATGCTGACCATGTTGCACAAGAGGTGAAGGATAAAGAGTTGGCTGTGGCTATCGAGAAAACCAAACAAGACGAGGTCAACAAAGCCGTTGAGAACGCACTTCGTAAGGCTGGTATCAACCCTGCACACGCTGATAGCGAGGAGCATATCGAGTCCAATACCGCTAAGGGTTGGCTCACCGCTGAGCAGGCTGAACAAGCACGTCAAATCCGTGCTAATGTACCTGCAGAGGCAGAGGCTGCTATCAATATGAAGAAGGTAGAGATGATTGCACAAGGTCGTCTCGGTAAGTTCCTCAAAGAGAATACACTCGTTGAGCAGGCTTACATCATGAGCGATGCTAAGGAATTGGTGAAGGACATCTTGAAAAAGAACAATGTCCAAATTACTGACTTCCGTCGTGTAACTCTCAACGAGGAGTAATTCTCTTGTCTGTCGAGTAAACTAAATCTCCCGCAAGGATTCCTTGCGGGAGATTTTAGTTTACTGCTCTCTTATTGTCAGTTATTCGATTGATTATTGGAAGAACGTGAAGTTCACGCTTCCATAGGAACGATGGGAGACGAAATGCGGGTGGTTGGAGAAATCGTAGTCCTTGCCGTGTTCCAAAACAAACAGCCCATCTGGGCGCAAGAGGTTTTTCTCAAAGATTAAATCGGGCAGGGTGTGCAATGCTTCCAAAGCATATGGCGGATCGGCAAAGATAAAATCGAATTGCAGGTGGCAGGCGTTGAGAAACTTGAATACATCGCCGCGTATGACGGTTAGGTTTCGTATTCCCAATTGTTTGCAAGCCGAGATAATGAAGTTCTGCTGTGTATGTGCCACCTCCACTGCCGTTACCTCTTTGGCGCCTCGGCTCACAAACTCCAATCCTATACCGCCTGTACCGGCAAAGAGATCGAGCATCTCGCAATCCTCAAAATCAATGCGGTTATTGAGCAAGTTGAACAGGCTCTCTTTGGCAAAATCGGTGGTGGGGCGTGCGGTTATATTTTTAGGGGGCGCCAATCGACGCCCCCTAAATTGTCCGGATATTATTCGCATAATCGAACGAAGAACAATGAACCACGAACCAAGAACGAATAATTCGTCATTCTCAATTCATCATTCATAATTATTTATTATTCCCAGTTGCCGGCGTTGTTGTTCGGTGCTTCCACGCTACCTACTTTCAATCCTGTATAGTGTTCCAGTTTCTTCTCTTTGTCGATGAGGTTTACCAATTCCTGTTGGTTCAGGTCGCCCAGATAGGTATCAAACGGTGCGCGTGCCTCAAATAGCGGTACGCGGATACCCTGACTGGTGGTATAGTTGTTGTTTACCTCAATTTCAAATTTAGTCTTGTTGGTGTAGGGAATATAGATGATTTCATCGATATTGCTCTCGTTGTACTCACCTTTGTAGAGGCTCTGAATCAGGTTGCTCTCGATGGTATCACGGCGGAAACCGCTCAAGCCGTTCTCAATAACGTCTTTATCGTTAGCCCAAATATAGGCATAGAGTTCTGTATCGCTGGCGAAATCCTGCTTTTTGAGGGCCTTTTTCTTGGCAGTCTCAATGATTTTGGCTGCTTTCGGATCGGTCAGACCTGCTTCGAGTTGCTTGTCGGTAAGACTTCCCTCTTTCATAACCTCTTTCTTGGTAGCGGTTTTGAGGAAAAGAATTAAACTATCGGCGTCAGCCATATAGCGACCGTTTTGGCGGTTAAACTCCACCTCCGCAGTACGCAAATTAACCAAATTCTTCACTACAGCTACCTCACGGGCAGTACGTTTCTCCTCAAACTGAATAGGAGTAACAACGCTCACTACGCAGAAATAAGCCATTGCGACTGCTGCGATGCTGAGCAAAGTAATCATAATTGCTTTTGTTGCTTTCATCTTATCTGGTATAATTTTTGTGTTTCTTGATATAGTGCACTTACTGCACAAAACCGCCGCAAAGTTACGCTTTTTTTTTTATATGTGCAAAAAAAAACGTATTTTTGCCACCGAAATCAAGTAGAGAGGAGAACGCATTATGGAAGATAGCAATCAGGTACTATTTCAGATTCTGACCGAGCGTTTGGAATTGCTCCGTCAGTTGGACAAAGAGGACGATTCCGACAGACGCCGACACATCGCAAAAGAGACACAGATGCTCCATGCTCCATTGGCACACAGGCTTGGTTTGTATCAAATCAAAACCGAGATGGAGGACCTTGCCCTCAAATTCACCGACTACAAGACCTATAAGTATATCGCGCACGCGCTCAACGCCAAAAAGTCGGAGCGGGATGCCTATATCGCGCGTTTCATCGCCCCTCTCGAACAAAAACTCACAGAGGCGGGTTTTGTCTTCACTATCAAGGGGCGTCCCAAGTCGATTCACTCTATCTACCACAAGATGCAGGCGCAGCATTGTGATGTGGATAGGATTTACGACTTGTTTGCCATACGTATCATTCTGGAGTCTCCAGCCGACCGCGAAAAGCAGGATTGTTGGCAGGTCTATTCGCTCATTACGGACATTTTTCAACCCAATCCGAAACGCCTACGCGACTGGTTATCGGTGCCTAAAGAGAACGGTTACGAGAGTCTGCATACCACCGTCCTCGGTCCGGACGACCGTTGGGTAGAGGTGCAAATCCGCACAAGACGCATGGACGAGGTGGCGGAAAAAGGTGTGGCGGCGCACTGGGCGTACAAGGGGGTCAAGGGAAATATCCTTGCCAATAAGCAGTATGTCTATGTCTTCACGCCTACGGGCGATTTGCGTCGTCTGCCTGCCGGTGCCACGGTGCTCGATTTTGCCTATAGTATCCACTCCGATGTGGGTGACCACTGTGTCGGAGGGCGTATCCGCAACCAGAATGTGTCGATTAGACAGCAGTTGCAGAACGGCGACCAGATAGAGATTTCTACCTCCCCAAACCAAAAACCGAATGCCGACTGGCTCAATTTCGTAACTTCCACCAAGGCGAAAAACAAGATTCGCCAATCGCTCAAAGAGATTGAATATAAGGACGCTGCGGAGGGCAAGGAACTGCTCGAAAGGCGTTTCCGCAACTGGAAAATCGAATACAACGAGGCAGACATCTCCCGTCTGGCGAACAAACTGGCGTACAAGGCGGTGAGCGACCTCTATCAGTCTATCGTACAGGGCAAAGAGGATATTTTGCAACTCAAGGAAATGTATCTCTCGCTGGACGATTCTGTTCCGCATCACACCGAACCCAAGCCCGAATATGTGCCGAAAGAGCAATTGACGGGACTGGCGATAGAGGTGGATATGAATGTGAAAAACGTTGATTATCACCTGTCTAAGTGCTGTAATCCGCAGCCGGGCGACCCTATCTTTGGTTTCATCAGTGTTACCAAAGGTATCCGTATCCACCGTTGCGATTGCCCCAATGCCGACAATATCCGCGAGCGTTATCCCTATCGTATGATTCCCGCCCGCTGGGCAAAGAAAGTATGATAGGACGTAGTATATCCGGCTGCTCCGTTTTAATTCATGTTTTGGGGCTATTCCATCAAGTCCTCTATTATTTGGTTGAGAATATGCAGACCCGATAGAGTGGCAACCACTCGGTTGTCCGGTGTAAGACGCAATAGGCGGTGCTCTATGTAGTGGGTGAGCAATCGTGGATCGTGCAGATCGGAACAGACTATGCCGTCTGCCGTGCGCAGTCCTAACATCAGTCGTTCGTTGTACCGGTCCTTCGCCGACAGGTGTTCCGTTTCGCGCACCAAGGTGTGATTCCGTATTCCTTCTATATATAGAGGGAGGTCGTCGGGATTCCAAGAACGGTCGGTGCCGTTATACGAATGTGCCCCTGCTCCCAAACCGATATAGGGAGTGTTGTTCCAATAGTTACTATTATGTCGGGAACGCTTGCCCGGGCGTGCAAAATTCGATACTTCGTAATGCTCAAACCCTGCTTTGCCGAGGCGGTGTGCGATATAATCGTACATCGCGTTTTCTGTATCTTCATCCGTTTCTGCCACTTCTCCTCGGGCTAACATTCGGCTCAACGGTGTACCTTCTTCAAAAGTCAGGCAATAGGTGGATATATGTTGCACATCCAATAGCAGTGTCTCCTCCACGTCCTTCTTTACAATCTCCAATGGTTCTATGTCCATTGTCCGTGGTTCATTGTCTGTCGGCAACCCGTAGATAAGGTCTATGGAGATGTTGTCAAATCCGGCGGCTTGTGCGGTGCGTACTGCTGTGCGGGCTTGTTCTGCCGTGTGGCGTCTGCCGATACGGCAGAGCAGCATGTCGTCAAACGATTGGATGCCGATAGAGAGCCGGTTGATACCCATCCTGCGCCATGCAGCCGCTTTCTCGGGGGTTATATCACCGGGGTTGCACTCCAATGTGATTTCCCCGGCTTGCGATACGGGCAGTGCGGAAAACAGGTTTTGTAGGTCGGCAATCTCCAGCAGACTGGGGGTTCCTCCGCCCAAGTAAATGGTTTCTGTCTTGCCTGTTTGCTGTGCCTCCTCGGAGCGGCTATGCCATTCTTGTATCAGCGCATCGACATACTCTGTCCGGCGACTGAGTTGTGTGGTTGAAAAGAAATCGCAATAGATGCATCTGCTTTTGCAAAACGGGATATGTATGTATAGTCCTGCCATTTTGTTTCCTTTGATGTGCAAAGGTACGCATAATTTTTCATATATCCAACCAACCGGCAAAAACGGCTTTATTCATACTGCATGCTCTTTATTTGGTGCGGAAAGGAAACGGATTTGTGTATATGCGGAAAATGTTGTAACTTTGCAAACAAATCAAAAAAAACGTACGGATATGAAGATTTCAAAGCGTATTGACTCGCTCAGCGAGTCGCAGACATTGCAGATTGCCGCACGCTGCCAGCAGTTGCGTGCAGAAGGTGTGGATGTGATCGGTTTGTCGCTCGGCGAACCCGATTTTGCGGCTCCGCAGCACGTAAAAGAGGCAGCGAAAGCCGCAGTGGACAACAATTTCTCCCACTATGGTCCGGTTCCCGGTTTCCCCTCGTTGCGCGAGGCAATTGCCAAGACGCTTAACGAGGAACTCGGCGAGCATAATCCACAGGCGTTCAATGCGAACGAAATCATTGTGTCGGTGGGCGCGAAGCATTGCCTTTGCAATGCCATTGAAACCCTGGTGGGACCGGGAGACGAGGTTATCCTGCCAACGCCGTGCTGGGTGAGTTATGTGGAGATGGTGAAGTTGGCCGAGGGAAAGAGTGTGCTGGTGCGCACCATAATGGACAATAACTTCTGCATTACGGCGGAACAGTTGGAGGCGGCTATTACGCCAGCTACCCGTTTGCTGGTGCTTTGTACGCCTAACAACCCGACGGGAAGCGTCTATAGTCACGAGGCATTGGTGGACATCGTGCGCGTATTGGAGAAGCACCCGCAGATATGCGTCATATCGGACGAGATTTACGAGCATATCCTCTATACGGGGCAACACGAGAGCCTCGGGCAGTTCGAGAGCCTGAAAGACCGTTTGGTGATTATCAACGGCGTGAGCAAAAGCCATGCTATGACGGGCTACCGTATCGGTTGGATGGCATGCCACGACAAGGGATTTATCAGTGCCGTCAAGCGTTTGCAAGGCCAGCAATGTACCTGCGCCACCACTATCGCGCAGAAAGCAGCCGAGGCGGCTTATACAGGGGATCAAACCTGCGTGGAGACTATGCGCCAAGCCTTTGAACGACGACGCAACCTGATTATCGGTTTGGCACGCGAGATTCCGGGCTGGAAAATCATCGAACCGCAGGGGGCGTTCTACCTGTTCCCGGACGTGTCATACTATTTCGGCAAGCAAACGCCTGACGGACATCTGCTTAACAACGCCAACGATGTAGTGGAATATCTGCTCAACGAAGCGCATGTTGCGTGCGTGAGCGGATCGGCTTTCGGAGAGGACAATTGCATCCGCTTGTCGTATGCCACAAGCGAGGAGAACATCACGGAGGCGATGAGGCGAATCAAAGCGGCATTGGCAAAACTCTGATACTATTGCGCAATAAACCCATAAACGCATAAACGTATACTGAACTATGGATCGCCAGGAGCAGGTAGAGCACTATTTGCAAGAGCATCACATCTGTTATACATGCTACAACCACCCCGAGGGAAAAACCATCGGCGAGGCGAAGCGTTGGTGGCACAACGACGGAAGCGTGCATTGCAAAAACATTTTTATGCGCAACCATAAGGGCAATCAGCACTATCTAATTTGCTTCGATTGCGACCACGACCTCGCTATCCACGACTTGGAGCAGAAGCTCAAGGCCTCGCTGCAAGCCGCAGGGCAGCCTGCCCCCGGTAAACTCTCCTTTGCTAGCCCCGAACGGATGTTGCGCTTTCTCGGTCTCGAACCGGGGAGCGTAAGCCCGTTCGGGCTGATCAACGACACCGGACATCATGTGATTTTGTTCCTCGACAAAAACCTGCAAAACGCCGCGTCGCTCAGTTTCCACCCTAACGACTGCCGTGGCACCGTGGTAATCAGTCAGACGGAGTTCCGAAAATACCTCGAAACGGTCGGAAACAAGGTGGAATGGTTAGAGTTGTACTGATAGACCGCTACGCTGTTAGAAATTAGACCGCCTGCGGTTGTTAGATGTTAGAGATTAGATGAAAGATTTTACATTAGCCAAATACAATATGTTGCTGCTTGCTTTTCAGGCGAAAGGCTATGTCTTTCTGACGTTTGAAAACTATTGTACGGCGGAGCATTTGCCCGACCGCTATGTGATTTTGCGGCACGATGTGGATCGGTGTCCGCAGAATAGCGTTGCTACTGCACAGATAGAGAACAAATTGCAAGCGCGGGCAAGTTATTATTTCCGTGTCGTACCCGAAAGCAATCAACCGGACGCCATTCGCCGCATTGCCGACTTGGGACACGAGATAGGTTACCACTACGAGGATATGGCACTTGTGCACGGCGACATAGACAAGGCGTTTGCCCATTTTGAGAAGAGCCTGCACTATTTCCGTACATACTATCCTGTTCGCACAGTCTGTATGCACGGAGCACCGACAAGCCGCTACGACGGGAGAAACCTGTGGGAAAAATACGATTACCGTAAGTCGGGCATACTGGGCGAACCCTATTTTGATGTGGATTTCTCGCAGGTGCTATACCTCACGGATACGGGGCGTTGTTGGGACGGATATAAGGTCTCCTTGCGGGATAAGATACCCGTTTACCAGGACGAGTGGTTGCGCAAAGGTCTCACTTGGCATACCACGGACGATATAATTAACGCATTGGAAAACAACACGTTTCCACTGCGGATTATGATGAATACTCATCCGCAGAGGTGGACTGAAAGCAAAGGGCAATGGGCGAAAGAACTGATTGTTCAGAATATTAAAAATATAGTTAAGCGAATACTGATTGTATGCGGAAACAAATAAGCATTGACATTGTTATCTGGATTATTTCTATTGTAATTTGTTTGATTTGGCGGTTGGCTGCAGACAAGGCGGAGATATGGAGTTATCTCGGTTTGTTTGCCGTGATGATGTTGGTATGGATTGCAATAGGATTGGTTTTTCGACTCTATCATTCCTATAAGAAAGCATGGTACTGGCAGTCCCTCCTTTCTTTGGCACTTACCGCAACGGCGATGTTGCTGCTGTGCCGCTATGCTTTGCCGGAGTTGGAACGGCAGTTCTCGACCACTGTGGCGATGTGGATGGTGGGCATTGTTACCTTTATCGATTTCTTTGCTATATTGGCGGAGCATTATTGGAAATATGCACAGAATATGACGGTGCCCGCTATGAAGATTGAGCAGCGCGAACACGCCACCGTTGTGCGCCCCGACGAACGCCGCAGAGAGACAACCGTAGAGACCATACATCAGTCGGTGCTGTCGATTACCACGGAGGAAGACTACCAAATGTTGTTGGAAAAAGCCCGTTTGGACAACCGACAGACCAAGGTGGTGGCTAACAGAGATCGCTTTAGTTTTCTGCAAATACCGAATTATGAATACAATACGGTGGTGGATCTGACCTTGCTCAATGATGTCAAGGGAATCAACCGGCGTTTCTGTATTGTCAATCAAAAACTGCCTGACGAGGGACGCTATGTGTGCTGCTACCGCCCGCAGGAGTATATCAAACGGAAGATACTCAACCGCTATCCGGCGGGGATACGGTGGATAGTCTATTCAGGCTATTTCTTTTGGAAACGTGTCATCCCGCGTCTCCTGCTGATGTCGCGTCTATACTACGATCTTACCAAGGGGCGCAAACGTATGCTCAGCAAGACAGAGGTGTTCGGACGATTGTACTATTGCGGATTTGAGGTAGACGAAGTTGTGCCTATGGGGCATATCGAGTATGTCTTTGCACACCGCCATTCGCAGCCTTACCCGCAGGAGCAAATAAAAGTCTATGGACCTCTGATTAAACTGCGTCGCGTGGGAAAAAACAAGGAGTATGTGTATATCTACAAGTTCCGCACCATGCACCCCTACGCAGAGTATATTCAGAAATACGTGTTCGACAAGCGTGGAGGAATGGATATAGCCGACAAGAGCAACGACGACTGGCGTATCACCACTTGGGGGAGGTTTATGCGCAAGTATTGGTTGGACGAATTGCCTATGCTGATCAACTGGTTCAAAGGCGATGTCAAATTGGTAGGGGTGCGCCCTATCTCGCAGACCATGTTCGATACGTATCCTGCTGACTTGCAGGAGAAACGTACACGCTGCAAACCGGGACTGATACCGCCGTTCTATATTGACCACCCGAAGACCTTGGACCAACTCTTCGAGAGCGAGAACAAATACTTGGATGCGTACTTTAAGCACCCGTTTCTGACCGATGTGCGGTATTTCTTTATGACGATGTATTCTATTCTGTTTAAGCGTATGCACTCGGCGTAAAGGCTATCCTATGCGCATCCTGTACGGATTTTACGCATTGAAAGTTTGCGGGGAGCGAGCGCATATTTGTAGGAAAGGACAGAGTGGGGAACATTCTTTTTCCTCTACTTGCGGAAAAGAGGTGGTGGTTACCACCTCGCGGAGTTTGTCCGTCAGGGCGGGCAGGAAGCGGTCGCGCACCTCGGTGTAGTTGTGTACCTCTTGCTTTTCTATAGAGACGGTCGTTTGCAGGTCTGGGGTAGTCAGTTTGCGCTGGGGAAAATATAAGTTCGGCTCCAGAGGTAGCGGACCGTCCGTATGGTCGGTATAGGCAACGGCTTCGCTGTATATAAGGGTCTGGAGAACATAGTGGGCGTCCTTGTCGGTAAAGAGTTTGTCAAGGCTGTCTGCCGAGAGTTTCTTCCGGGTGTATGAGCCTGTCTTGTAGTCCACCACACGCATCGTAGTGCCCACAATGTCAAGACGGTCGATTTTTCCTCCTATCCGGATAATACCGAGGTCGTCGCCCAAATCGACGGGGAACGTGCGTTTCTGCTCTAAAAGACAAATCTGCAACCCGGGCTGCTTGGCATCTTGTATATCGCGCTCCAACACACGGCGGATATAACTTCGGATAACCGTATTCTCCATACGGTGTTCCTCTTTTATATAGTGCGGTGTGGTGCTCTCAATGGTCGGGTGCGTTCTGTTGTATTCGTTGTTCTGTGCCGTGTAGGCAGCGTCTAACACTTGTTCCATCAAGGTGGCGTCGTCCAATACCGGTTGTAGTGTCTGTGGAGCAATGCTGTGCGGACGATTGTCTCTACAGCCGCAAATGCCTTTATAGATATATTCCATAGCACTATGTACAAACGATCCGAGGATATTGGGCGCAAAGATAAGCGTCTCGGGGTCGTCTGCACGTACTCCGAGAATGTATTGCAGATAGAATCGTCGCGGACAATCAATATAGGTGGATAGGGCGGAGGGGGAAATTACTCCCTCCTTTCCCCTCTGGGTGGGTGGAATCTGTATCGAATCTGTCTTGTAGTATAGTTTGTTGTCGGTGTCTTTTTCCAATAAGGAATAAAGGCTTGTCGGGTTGTTATCCGGATTGATAAGCGGGGTGGCGGTCAGTTGGTTGTTCTCGGAGAGAGTGTACTTGGTGATTTGGAACTGCGGACTTACCAACATCTGCATAATAAAGCGCGACATTGTCTTGCGCCCCATAGCCGTGTCGGCATCGCTGAATAGTAGCGTAGTATTGCCTGCACGGCTGAGCAGACGGAAGAAATTGTACGCATAGACCGAGGCACTTTCTTCGCGGGTCTGCATACTATATGCTTTGCGCAGATAGTAGGGAATAAACGACAAGTCGCTCTCTTGACGGGGAACGATACCTTCCTCTACGTTGAGCAACAGGAGATTGTCAAAATCCAGCATACGTGTTTCCAGTACACCCATCACTTGTATATCCGTTATCGGTTCGCCGTTGAACGGCAGCGAAACGCTGCTTAATAGACGGCGCAGCAGACTGCGCAAAAGCGAGAGCGTCTGTATCTCTGCTTGCAGAACGGGCGTTTGCAGGAGTTGCCGGAATTGGTTGATGATACGGTGTGTCTGGTAGAGCGACTCCTGGATGAGCAGCCATTGCCATGTGTTTTCTCGTTCGGGGGCTTCTATGGCAGAGTCGCGGGCGGCTTTCTCGGCAGGGGAGACAACCTCCTCCAGTAGGCGGTCTAACAACTGCGGGTAGGTCTCATCGGGGCGCAAGTCGTGGTGCCAGTCGGAAAGATATGCCATCACCTTGGCATAGATTTGTGTGCTGGAGAGCGGGAAACCTTTCGTGATATTCACGGGGGCAGGCTGTGTGTCTCCCGCGAGGGTAACAGGCGGCAGGGCATAGATGACCGGTTCGAGCATCTGCTCGTCGCAGATGACGATAGCCGTACTCTGCCCATGTGCGGTGTAGTGTTCTCGCAGCCATTGTCCTGCATACTGCGCCTGCGCATTGACGGTGGTGGCGGCAACAACGGACACTTGTCGCGGGCTTGTCCAGTGTGTAACCTCCGCTTCATTGCCAAGGTCGGCTATATGGCGGCGGATAAACGAATAGGCTTTACCGTTAGCGTCGAAGTTGTCTGCATAGTCCCAATAGAACAGGGCTTGGTTGCGATCGTGGAGCAAGGTCATCAAGTCTTTTTCTACCGGCATCAGATAGTTGAATCCGATGAAGATAAATGTGCGGTCGGCATAGCGTGGAAGCCATGTGTCCGCTTCGGTAACAGCACGGCGCATACGCATACCCTCATAGCCTTTTTGCTCTGTGTCCAACTCTGCATTGAGGCGGGTGTATATATCGGGCATATTCTGCCATAGGAGAGTAAATTTACGACGTATGGAGTTTTCGTCGTAGGCGTGTTCTCCGTGTTGCCACAGGTCCTCCAGACGCATACGCACCTCGTTGTCAATGTCAAGTTCTTCTAATTGCTTGGCCTCTACGGCATTGCGAAAGAAACGTTGTACTTCCTCCGGGGTGCCGATGCTTTTGTCTATATTATTAAAATCGGTGAGCAATTGTCGTCCCCAACCGTAGAACAGGTCGGGAGTAAGCGACTCGTGCGTTATCTCTTTGTATAGGCGGTAAAGACGGAAAACAAGCAGCAGTTCGTCCTCTGCGTAGAGCGGCGAGAGCGTATCGGACAACTCACTCAGGGTGGTTATCTCGGGCAGAAAAACAGGGGCATGATGTTCTCGCTTTTGCAGGTCTTTCAGTTCGTTTTTCAGTACCAAGCCTGCACGGTGTGTCGGAAAGACGAGAGTGAGCGATTGCAGTTTCTCCCAGCCAAAGCGGGTAACTAATGAAACAGCGGTATGTTGTAGAAATCCTTTCATTGTACTTCTTCCAATTTGTCGGTGCGGGCATACCAGAGATAGCCTTGCACATCGGTATAACCTAAAGCACGCATAGCCTCCATATAGCCGCGCACTTGCGTGCAGTATTCAGGTTTGGGCTGTGTGCCGAACTTGTAATCCAATACCACCACTTGCTGTCCGCTAAGCATCACTCGGTCGGGACGTCGTTCTTCGCCGTTTATAAGTATTGCCTGCTCGCGAAGTAGTTGCCAGCGACTCGAGAACCAGTCGCATAGTTTGGGTTGCGTCCACGCTTTGTCTATGAGGGCGGAGATGTCGTGGCGTTGTTGCGCCGAACCGATGATGCCCCGCTGACAAAAGTCGTCTATTACACGGGGCAAGTCTTCTCTGACCGCCACATGCGCCAATATGTCGTGGCAGATATTGCCTATATTGATATGTTCGATGACATCTTCGGCATGCGACCCCATAACAGTATAGAGTGCCGACTCTTGCGACTGGCGGAAGCGCACGGCTTGGCTGTTGCTGCAGAGTGTTGCCGCTTTCTCTTCTGCCCCCGAAAAACTAAACGGGGCTGTCTCTGTATGCGTTTTTAATGGACGGATATAGGGCTGTTCACCCAATATGTATTCCACAAAACAGGGTTGTTTCATATCGCAGTATGCGGTATCGGCGGCAAGTAAATCCTGCTCCATACCGCAGGCACGGAGCAGAAGAGTGCCTACCGAGTTAGGGTCTGTACCGGTCTTTGATGAGATGTTTATATCGGCATAGATATACAGGTTGTCCGCTGCACGGGTGAGGGCTACATATAGCAGATTTAGTGCATCAATACGCTGGTCGCGATGTTCGGCGGTGTAAGCCGTGGCATAAGTTGTTTCCGCAAGTTGCTTTGTATCTCTGACGGGGACATATCGTAGCGGTTCTGTGCCGTCCTCCGGTCGTACACAGGCTTCGCACCATAGGAGATTGTTTTTTTGCGGATTGTCGTTTTCCATTGCCCACGTACAAAATGGCAGGAAGAGCGTTTTGCTCTCCAATCCTTTCGACGAGTGAACCGTCATAATGCGGATGGCATTGGTGTCGGGGGCAGGTATCGACTTTTCGTGCATGGTGTCGTCCCAGTATTGCAGGAAGGCGTGTCGGTCGCTGCCGCTGTCGGCTACATAGTTGCGCACATTGTCCAAGAGGCAGTTGACGTAGGCAATGTCGGTAAAGAGGAATGTCCCGTGTTCATCGCAAAGCAAAAGCCGTACTATATCCTGCAGCATCTCGTAGAGCGGCAACTGCCTGTCGAGAGCGGCTAATTGTTCAAGCGGGTCGGGTACAGAGGTTCCCAATTCTATGTATTTCGCAGCCACCGGGTCGGCACTCTCTATATAGCGCAACGCATTGATTACCAAAAGTACTGATGCCGAGCGATCAAGATGGAAACTATCTGCCGAGACCAAGCGCGTGTCTATCAGTGTAGGAAAGGTATCGGCGTTTTGACGGAGGTCGTTGAAACAGTTGACCACCGCCATTGCCTCACGGTTGGTGCGCACCAGAATCATTATGTCGGCAGGGCTTTCTCCTTGCTGCAATAGTGATTCGATGGTGGTAAATACATCTATGAGTATATCTGCCTGCACACGTGGTGTTTTCAATACTTGTGCTGACAGTGTAGAGCCGCCGTATATATGTTTGGGGTAGGCACGGAAGCGCACGTATCCGCCATCGTTCTTCGTATTGTAGTAGTCGGTGAGTGTGTCGTGGGTGTAGTCCTCGTTGTATATATATGCGTTTTGCCGGTCGGGTTCGCTATCTGCAAGGATACTTTGCATCGTTTGCAGGTTGAACTGCACTACATTGCGGCGGGAACGGAAATTTCTTTGTAGTGCAGGAAATTTGGGGTTGAACCACGGAGCCAGCGGGTCTTTCGGGCTACCGAGGTTATCCATAATATGCCAGTCGCCGTTACGCCAACGGTAGATACTTTGTTTGATGTCGCCAACAATCAAAATCGAATTACCCTCGGCGGCGAGAATATCTTTTACAAGCGGCAGGAATACTTGCCATTGGAGCCGGCTGGTATCCTGAAACTCGTCAATCATAACATGTTTGTAGCGAATACCGCATTTCTCGAGGATAAAGTCCGCATCTCCTGGTTTGAGGGCTTTGGTAAGCGTGGCGGCGGTCTCGGCGAGTAGCGTACGGTTGGCTTCGGCAAGGTTGTCGTTGATTTGCTTCAATAGTGCCTGCATCATACGCATATCCATCAGGAACTGTCCTGTGATTTGGCACTCCCAATAGGTGCGGCGGCAGGTGTCGCAGAGTAGTTGCAACTGCTCTATCTGCGCATAGAGTGTCCCCGTTGCCGACTGCCATTTGTCTTTCTGTGTGTCGGAAAACTTGGCGTATGCCGCTGCCGTCATTCCCATAAAACGCTTGCCCGTTTCCAACCCTTTCGGCTCATGAATGGAGTCGGCGATATTGGCGAGCATACGGTCTATGTCGTTAAAAAACGTTTTCTGCGTAATGGATGTATATTGTGCCGCCACTTGTTCTCGGAGTGTAGCGAGGCGGGTGAACTCGGGGCGTGTGCGCCATTGGTCCAACATCTTTTTGTAGCGGCGGATATGGTCCGGGTTGAAATCGATTTTGCCCTCGCTGTTGAGCATCTGCACAGACTCGTCATAGAGTTTTTGCGCCATATCGATAATGCTTTTGCGTATGTCCCAGCGTGCCTCGTTGTCTAATCTGTCTTGCAGGTAATCCACCATTATCGGTTCTAATTGGTCAGTCATCTCAGTGGTCAGTATCTGATCAACAGCAGTCGCAATCGCGCGTTTTATATCAAGTTCCACCGAATAACCGGCACCCTTGCCCAATAGTTGCGCCATACCGGAGAGGAGCGTTTGCAGAAAAGAGTCGATGGTGCTGACGCAGACGTTGTCATAGTCCGCGAGCATTTGGCGGAAGCACACATCCGCACGAGTCCGCAGCTGTTCGTCCGTAGCACGAGTGTTGCCCGTCATAAACGATTTGGCTTTCTCGAAAAAAGCATCCTCGCGACTATCGCCTTGCGCTATGGCGAGCAGATAGGTGAGAATACGCTCTTTCATCTCGGCGGTGGCTTTGTTGGTGAATGTTACGGCAAGTATATTGCGGTAACTGACTCCGCTGAGCAGCAGACCTACATAGTAGGCGGCAAGGGTAAAAGTCTTGCCCGTACCCGCTGAGGCACGGCAAACATTGAGCGAATGGGTGAGGTCAAGCATTAGACAATTTGTAAATTGGTAAGTGTGTAAATGCCCTCAAAGTCTTTAATAACCTTAAAGGCTCTTTTGTATGGAAATGTCGGGTGGATACCGAGAGGATACCCTGTGGATAAGCCGTTTTTGCCACCTCTTTTTATTAACTATTCTTTAGCATCCGCCGTACGGGCTTCGTCGAATTTCTGCTTCATGGTCGGGTTGCCGTAGGTTAGTTTTTTGATGGTCAGCCCTTCGGCTTTGTTGTTGGCAAGGCGCAGGTTATCCTCCGACCCGACCAGTGCCTGGCGCACTTTTTGCAGGTGGTCGATAGTCTTGTCTATCTCCTCGATGGCGGTGTGGAATTTGCGGCTGGCAAGGTCGTAGTTGCGTGCAAAACCGTCCTTAAACTCGTTCAGTTTGTTTTCAAAATTCGTAACGTCGATACTCTGACTCTGTGCTATCGCCAACTGACGCTGGTAGTCAATGGTCTTTTTGCTGGTCTGTACGAGCAGCGTAATCAGCGGGATAAAGAACTGAGGACGAATGACATACATCTTCTCATATCGGTACGACACGTCCACTATGCCGCCGTTGTATAGTTCACTGTCGGGTTCGAGCAACGTAACCAACACGGCATACTCGCAGCCTTTCTTGCGGCGGTCTTCGTCCAATTTCTTGAAAAAGTCCTCGTTCTTGTGCTTGTTGGCGGTGGCGTCCGCTTCGTTCTTCATCTCGAACATTATCGATACATACTCCTGCCCGTCGGCAAAGTCGCGGAAGATAAAGTCACCCTTGCTGCCTTCCGATGCATCGTTGTCTTTCTCGAAATAGGCACCGGGCATTACGGGACGCAAGTTGCGGTTGTATTCCGCGCTGCAATGCTGTTCCAATGACTCGCCTATCATCTTTGTCGAGAGACGCAGTTTCATCTCTTTGTAGTAGTCCACCTGCTCCTGCATTTGGGTCAGTTTCTGCTCATAGCCCTGACGAATATGCGCCTCGTTGAGAGCCGCCTCGTTCTGCGCAGTGGTAATCCGGTTCTGTAGTTGCAGTATCTGCTGTTCTCTGTCTTTCAATACATTAGCCGCTTTCTGACGCACCTCCATTACGGCAATCTCCTGTTTGTCTCCGCTCTGTGCAATAGTGGCTTTGAGTGCGGCAATTTCCTGTTCTTTCTGCATTCGCAGTGTCATCATCTCCTGCTCCTTTTGCATTCGCAGGGTGGTCAGTTCTTTCTCTTTGTCCGCACGCAGGGCTGTCAGTTCCTGTGTTTTCTTGCTAATCTCCGCTTGGTATGCCTGCTCCGAGCGCAACCGCTCCGTCTGTTGCTCTGCCTTGTGCGTGCGCTCCAATTCTACAACACGACGGTTCAACTCCTGTTGAAACTCTTCGTTGCGCACTTGGTTCAAAATTGCGGCATAATCCGCCTCGTCCACTGTAAACACACTCCCGCAATGCGGGCATTTCAATTCCCTGTCCATATCAGTCCTTGGTTCTGTTATCCTGATTCTATAAATATCTTTTCCTGCGTACAAAGTTACGACAATTCTTGCACATATACAAATGTTTATTTGCATACATCGTAGAAAATATATACCTTTGTGCTGTAATTAATTAAATTCATATTACCATGAAAAAGTATATCTTCTTTTTGTCTGTCTTTTTTGTGTTGGTATCTTGTTCTTCAAAACTCAAACCGGAAGATGCTCAACAGATCGTTCTTAATGGGGAACGAGAAAATCTTCCGCTTATGATACAAACAATGAGTACGATGGGGGTGGACGATATAACCATTGACAGTCTGGTGTTGATTGTCAGAGATGAACCGATGAGCGGTTTGTTGTATACAACGTGGACATCCTCGCGGGAAAACTACTATACGGGCAAAACCAAGGTGGAAGAAACACCTATGATTATCAAAGTGGACAGCATCATCAGCAGTCCCACTCAGAAAGACTATGTCCAATGGCAATCCAATTGGCAAGTCGCCCTGGCCACATACATCGCCAAACGCATATTCGATTAGTTGTTGGAGTGTGTACTCTCCAATATACGTCTGATTTGATGTGAGTCTATTTTTTCTGACCTCCGACTATCAGCAGGAGAATCCATACCCATATCGGGCTAATGCAAAAAGAGAGTAACACCCATCCTAACGGGTCGCGATGCCGTTTCTTTGCCATCTTGCACGTGATACCAAACCACACCCAATAGCAGAGATATACTGCGGGGACAATCATCAGGATCATCCAGAACGCAGGTTCTACCACAATGCGCAAAAGAGGAATAGAGATTGTCATTTGTAGGTATATGATTTGAGTTGGAATTCTACTTTGTATTTCTTGTAACTTTCACCAATGATAGTTTTGCTTTTATAGTATGCGTAACTTTCTTCATAGTTATACCCGCGAAGTTCAAAGCGTTTGGTCATACCCGCATCAATATCTATGCGTTTGGTGAAATCTTGATAATCAAGCATATTGCCCGACATATCATAATAAATCATACGCCCCGTGATTGAGGTGATTTCCTTATCCGTATTGTTCTTTACGGATATTTGTGCATTAGGTTGCACCCAATCATGAGAATAAGAGGTCATTACAACCGCATTGGCATCCGTTCCCACCTGTGGTCCTTCTTTCTGTGGTTCGCTGTAGGGCACAGAAAGTTCCTTTGCTTTTGCAACTGCTTGCGTATATTTTTGCTCAGATTGTGCTGACTTTTTTGTGGAAGTATGTGTCTGTGTCGTGGTAGCAGTCTTAGTTTTACTTTTGCTTTTCGTTGCAGAACGCGCAGTGGTATTTTCTTTCTTAGCAATAGTTGTCGGTTTCTCAGGAATAGGCTTTTCCTGAATCGGTGCTGTTTGCGCTACGGTGGTTTCTTCAGATGGTTTATTATCTTTTTCTACGCGGATATACCCGTTGATACCAATTATGTAACCGATAACCAGACCGATTACAATTCCAATCCATAGTTTGATACCGGATGTTTTTTCTCTTCTTTCGTCTTCCATAATATTGATATAATTTGAAAAGTAAGGTCCGTAACATTTTTGCACACATTGGTGTGAGAAATGCAGCGTAGCATTCAACAAGCAAGTGCAAAGTTAGTGAAAATATTTGGAAAAGTAATCAAGAGGTGTCATAAAATTCAATTTTTCTCCGAGTATTCGGTTTATTTTATAGTGAATATGCAGTATTTGTTTATCCGTAAGTGCTTCAAAATCAGGTTATTTCGGACTATATTGCCGTGTCGGTTTGTTTGTATTCTCAAAGCACCTTTTTCTCGTCTTCGAAGAGCGGGGACGGAGGTAGGACGGAAAGCAGAACAGGCTCTGCTATATCGGGGAACGGAATGCTGTCGAATACGGATTGAGGGAGCGGACGATGGTGGCGGCAGGCAACGGTGTGGGCTTGCCCAAGGGTCGCTCAAGGGTATCTTTTCCCTTGCTTGAAAGTATTTAGAAAGTATTTATATGTATCGGTTATGTATCGGTTATGTATCGGTTATCCTATACGCAGGTTCTGAAGAAGACGGCGCAAAAATATGACCAAATTTCGGGATACACAAGACATCGCCTCCAAAAGACTCGCCTATGCCCATGCCACTGAATTGGGAGGGGATATGTTAGGATGCGGGCAATGATATTGCCCTGCTAATGGACAATATTGTGTACTTTGTCGGCGATGGTATTGCCGGCTAAGAGACAATATACAAGGTGAGATAAGAGACGATACGTGAGGCGGAATAAAAGACAAGGGATGAGCATCGGGGAAATCCCTTGCTCATCCCTTGCGGAGACTTAGTTTGTTGTTATTTCTTTAGTTCTTGCCGAGGTATTCCTTGATTTTTGGGGGATACCTTGGTTATTTGGGACTGTTTACATCACGATGTTGACGATGCGGCCGGGGACGACGATGACTTTCTTGGGAGTGGCACCGTTGAGTTGTTTCGCCGTTTGCGGGTCGGCGAGAACTATCTTCTCGACCTCTTCGCGCGGTGTGTCTTTGGCAACCTCGATGGTGAAACGCACTTTGCCGTTGAACTGCACGGGGTACTTCTGCGTATTCTCTACCAGGTACGCCTCGTTGCACTTCGGCCACTCGGCATCGCAGACCGTTGTCGTGTGTCCGCAGCAGTGCCAAGCCTCCTCGGCGATATGCGGTGCATACGGCGCGAGCAGTACGGCAAAGACCTCCAGCACGGCGCGTTTGTTGCATTTGAGAGCCTGCAACTCGTTCTGCGCAATCATAAAGGCGGGGATAGACGTGTTGAACGAGAAATTCTCGATGTCCCACGTAATCTTCTTTATCAGTTTGTGCAGGCTGCGCAGTTCGTCCGCCGTGGGGGCATCGTCGGAGAGTGTCTCGTACATGTTCCACAGGCGTTTCAGGAAACGGTGCACACCGTCAATACCGTTGGTGTCCCACGGTTTTGACATCTCCAGCGGACCGAGGAACATCTCGTACAGACGGAGCGTGTCGGCACCGAACTTCGCCACTACATCATCGGGGTTCACCACGTTGAACATTGATTTCGACATCTTCTCTATCGCCCAACCGCAGCGGTACTGTCCGTTCTCAAGAACAAACTCGGCGTCTTTGTACTCGGGCATCCATGCGCGGAAAGCATCAATATCCAGTATGTCGTTGCTGACGATATTCACATTCACGTGTATTGGCTGCACCTTGCCGCGGTACTCGTCGGTGTCAATCAAGCCGTAGGACACGTACGTGTTCTGACTGCCGATAAGGCGATAGACGAAGTTCGACCGCCCCTGAATCATACCCTGGTTGATAAGTTTCTTGAACGGCTCGTCCTCGCAGACATAGCCAAGGTCGTAGAGGAACTTGTTCCAGAAACGACTATATATAAGGTGTCCCGTGGCATGCTCGCTACCGCCGAGGTAGAGGTCCACCTGCCGCCAATAGTCGTTGGCTTCATGGCTGACGAGGGCTTGGTCGTTGTGGTTGTCCATATAGCGGAGATAGTACGCCGATGAGCCTGCAAAACCCGGCATGGTGCATAGTTCGATGGGGAAGACGGTCTTGTCGTCGATGAGCGACTTGTCCACCACCTTTCCGTTTGCCTCGTCCCATGCCCAGCACTGTGCGTTGCCCAATGGCGGTTCGCCTGTGGCGGTGGGTTTGAAATCGCTAACCTCCGGCAGGCACAAGGGCAAAGACTCCTCCGGGAGCGTGTAGGGCATACCGTGCTTGTAGTAGATAGGGAACGGTTCGCCCCAGTAGCGTTGGCGACTGAAGACGGCATCGCGCAGACGGTAGTTGACCTTGACACGACCAATGCCGGTGTTGGTGATATACTCTTTCATCTTCCGGATGGCGTCTTTCACCTGCAGACCGTTCAGGAAACCGGAGTTGGTCATCACGCCCTCTTTGGCATCGAAACTCTGTTCGCTGACATCGGCACCCTCGATAAGAGGCACGATAGGCAGGTTGAAATGCTTGGCGAAAGCATAGTCGCGACTATCGTGCGCCGGCACTGCCATAATGGCTCCCGTGCCGTAACCTGCAAGTACATAATCACTTATGTAGATGGGAATCTCAGCGTTGGTGAGCGGGTTGATAGCATACGAGCCTGTGAAGACACCGGTTACACGGCGGTCGGCGATACGCTCACGCTCAGTGCGGTGTTTCACCATATCGAGATAGGCGTCCACGTCGGCTTGTTGCTCGGGCGTAACCACACGGCTGACGTATTCGCTCTCGGGCGCGAGGACCATAAACGTAACACCGAAGACGGTGTCCGCGCGGGTGGTGAAGATAGTGAACGGTTCGTCCTGCCCCTTGATGGCGAATTGCATCTCCGCTCCCTCGCTGCGCCCAATCCAGTTGCGTTGGGTCTCCTTGAGGCTGTCGGTCCAGTCGATATGGTCAAGCCCCTCCAACAGACGCGGTGCGTAGGCACTGACACGCAGGTTCCACTGGCGCATCACACGCTGCTCGACAGGATAACCGCCGCGCACGCTCAAGCCCTCGCTGACCTCATCGTTTGCCAATACGCAGCCCAACTCGGGGCACCAGTTGACCTTGGTGTCGGCGAGGTAGGCAATGCGGTATTGCATCAGCCGCTCCTGTTGCTCCTGCTCGGTGAGCGTTGCCCATGTGGGGTCTTCCGCCTCCCATTTGGCGACTAACTTGCTGATAGGCTGTGCTTTCTGCAGGGTGGTGTCGTAGTAGGAGTGGAACATCTGAATGAACGCCCACTGTGTCCAACGATAGAACGAGGGGTCGCAGGTCTTGATTTCGCGGTCCCAGTCGTAGCAGAAACCTATCTTGCGCAGTTGCTCCACGTAATGAGCGATGTTCGCCATCGTGGTCTTCTCGGGGTGTTGCCCTGTCTGTATGGCATACTGCTCGGCGGGCAGACCATACGAGTCGAAGCCCATAGGGTGGAGCACATTGAAGCCCTGCAGACGCTTGTAGCGACTGTAGATATCACTGGCGATATAGCCGAGCGGATGCCCCACATGCAGTCCCGCCCCGCTCGGGTAAGGGAACATATCCAGCACGTAGTAGTGCGGCTTGGCACTATGGTTGCTGACCTTATAAATACCTTCTTTTTCCCATTGAGATTGCCACTTGCGTTCAATCTCCGTAAAATTGTAGTCCATATAATTGTCGTTTATATTCCGTGTGTAGTTTCCGCTAATTGCCATCGAATGGCGTTTTGTTCTCCGTTAATTGTCGTTAATAGACCGTTAATGCATTGTTGGTTTTTCGTTTCCGTTAATTGCCATCGAATGGCGTTTGGGTGGCTCCGTTAATTGCCGTTAACAGACCGTTAATGCATTATCGGGTTTTCGTTTCCGTTAATTGCCATTGAATGGTGTTTTGTTCTCCGCTAATTGCCATCAAATGGTGTTTTGTTCTCCGTTAATTTCCGTTAATTTCCCGTTAAATGCATTATCGGGTTGGTTGTCAGTCAATGGGGTTCATGTTTTTATCAACTATGAAACACTCATCGTTTTCCTTATCATAAATCCAGCGTTCACCCAATAATGCATTGCTTCCAAAGTTAATCAATAAGCCAATCGGTTTCTTTGTCAAGCGCAGATAGTTGCATAATTGATGACGATGCTCCGCCCCTAAATGTGCCACTGATTTCAACTCAACCACAACATCATTTGCTACCAGCATATCCAGTCTGAATTTCTTTTCCAAAGGTCGGTCTTTGTAAAAAACCGGTACTTCTTGTTCTAATATACAAGGAATACCCAATTCCGCCAGTTCAATCGCCAATGCCTCTTGATAGACCGATTCCAATAGCCCTTTGCCCAACGTATTGCGCACCTCCATTGAGGCACCAATAATGCTGTATAACAGTGGTTTGTACTTTTCTATATCCATCATATTAATGAATTGTTAACGGTCATTAACGGAGAATGATTGTGGTTTTTAATGGAGCCTTAGACATCACTTGTCGGAGAACTCGATGAACATATCTTGCATACTGCCCACAGGGCTTCGCCTCGCTCCAACGCTCAGTGCGCAGAGCGCAGCCGTCGGTCGCTTCTCCCTTGCTCATCCCTTGCTGGTTGGAGCGACTTTTTAATGGGACAGCATGGCTTTGACGGAGCATAAAATTAATGACCAGTTTGATGGCAATTGACGGAGAATTTTAATGGGTATTAACGGAGAATATCCCGCATACGAGACGCCCGTGTCCCTAAACGGGACAACGGAACGTCTGCTTATTCGCGGATTTTACCGGAGCAATCGCTTCACTTGGTCGTAGACGTTTTGGGCGGTGAAGCCGAGTTTCTCGTCGAGGACTTTGTAGGGGGCAGAGAAGCCGAAACTGGGTAAGCCCCAGATGCTGCCGTTCTCGCCAACGAGGCCTTCGAGGGTACATGGCAGACCGGCAGTCAAACCGAAACGCTTGATACCTTTCGGGAGGACTTCGTCTTGATAAGCCTTATCCTGCTGACGGAAGAGACCTTCGCTCGGAACGCTGACGATTTGCAGTCGGATGCCCTCTGCGCGGAGAAGTTCGGCGCCTGCCATCAGGGTGCTGACTTCGCTACCCGATGCCAACATCACCACTTGCGGGTTCTCATCTTTGCTGACGATATATGCACCGCGGCGGAAACCGTCCAGACACGTGTTCGGCACGGGTGCGATGTCCTGCCGCGAGAGGATAAGTGCTGTAGGAGTGTCGGTGTTCTCCATTGCCAGACGCCATGCCATAGTGGTTTCCTCGGCATCGGCGGGGCGCAGAACCAACATCGACGGTTTGCCGGAGTGGTTGTGCAGTTTCTCCATCAGGCGAATTTGTGCCTCTTGCTCTACAGGTTCGTGGGTAGGTCCGTCCTCGCCTACGCGGAATGCGTCGTGGCTCCAGATAAATTTCATAGGAATCTCCATCAAGGCTGCCATACGCACAGCGGGTTTCATATAATCGCTGAACACGAAGAACGTGCCACACGCGGGAATGATACCACCATGCAATGCCATACCCATGCACACACATGCCATAGTAAGTTCGCTCACGCCTGCTTGCAGGAACTGTCCGGTGAAGTCGCCGCGACGGATAGCGTGGGTCTTCTTCAGGAAACCGTCGGTCTTGTCCGAGTTGCTCAGGTCGGCGGACGACACAATCATATTGCCCACATGCTCTGCCAGGTAACCGAGTACGGTTGCCGACGCATTGCGGGTGGCAGCACCTTGCTTCTGGACAATCTCGCTCCAGTCGATACAGGGTGTTTCGCCGGTCATAAATGTCTCGTATTCGTTGGCAGCCAGTGGGTTCGCCTGCTTCCATTCGTAGTATTTTTCGTAGCGTTGGTTTGCCATTTCACGCAGGTGGGCGGCACGCTGGTCGTACAATTCCTGTACCTCGGGGAAGACCACAAACGGGTTCTCGGGGTCGCCTCCGAGGTTTTTGACAGTAGCCTCAAACGATGCGCCCGACTTGCTCAGAGGTTGTCCGTGGGTAGAGCATTTACCTTCGAAATTACCGCCTTCGGCAGTAACGCAGCCCTTGCCCATAATGGTATGTCCGATAATCAGACTCGGACGTTTTTGCTCTAATTTGGCACGCATCAAAGCCTCGCGGATAGCATCGGGGTCGTTGCCCGGTATCTCCTGCACGAACCATCCCCACGCCTCATATTTGGCAGCCACATCCTCGTTGCTTACGTCGCGGCAATCGGTGGAGAGTTGTACTTCGTTGGAGTCGTAGAACATAATCAGGTTGTCCAATCCGAGGAAACCGGCCATGCGTCCTGCGCCCTGCGAAATCTCTTCTTGTACGCCGCCGTCGGAGATGAAAGCGTATATCGTCGGGTTGTGAATCGCGTCATAGCGTGCGTTGAACCACTTGGCGGCGATGGCTGCGCCTACCGCGAATGTATGTCCCTGACCGAGAGGACCGGAGGTGTTCTCGATACCATGTTCGATGTCGCGTTCGGGGTGTCCGGGTACGATACTTCCCCACTGGCGCAAGGTCTGCAGGTCGGCTAATGAGTACTTGCCCGCAAGACAAAGTTGGCTGTAGAGCATAGGTGCCATGTGTCCGGGGTCGAGGAAGAAACGGTCCCGTGCTTCCCATGCCGGATTCTCGGGATCGTATTCGAGAAACTCAGAATAGAGCACGTTGATAAAATCCGCGCCACCCATAGCACCGCCCGGGTGTCCGCTTTTTGCCTTTTCTACCATAGCAGCAGCCAGAATACGAATGTTATCCGCTGCCCGATTCATAAGTTTGGTTGTGTTCATATTGTTTGTTGTTAAGTGAGTTACTATGTGTAGGAGACCGCTATGCGAACGTAAATGGTTTTACAAAATGGCTTAATGCAAAAAACGTACTTTCGCAGGCGCATACAAATCCGCTACAAAGTTACACATTTTTCTTGATTTGCACAAACCTTGTATGATTTGTCCGCCCTTTTCGGCTAGTCCCTTTTTGTTTTTCCTCCTATTCTTGTCATTGGGGGTAGGGTAGGTGGGGTAGGTCAATTCCAAAATATGCACACGTATGTGTATGCATGCGTATATGCATTTTACAAAATGTGTCTACCCTACCTACCCGCCTTTTTTGCACCTTCTTGCTCTCCTGTTTATCCTGTTCGATTACAAAATTACATATTGTACATTTTTCTTGCTCTTTCTATGCGACTGACTCCAGTTGGTTCATTATTCAAGATAGTCTGAAAGTCAGGTGGAGGTTAGATACATATTCCTCTCTCTTAAGAATGAGCTTTTGGAAGGTATAGTGTAATTTTATTTTCCTTTCCGTTGTATATGTCAAAAAAAAGTCGTACCTTTGCGCGCTTTTTGCAGCATTGTGAATGTTGTATAGGAAAAGGCAAAACATGTTTAACCCTTAATTGTATGACCGACTGCCATATAGAAAGCACGAGGCATGCACAAATTTATCTACCATTATGGCAGAAAATCTCTCTCTCCAGAACTTCGACTGGGATGCCTATGAGAAAGAACAAAAAGGCACTAAAAACGAAGCGGAAATCCAAAAGTACAACGACACCTTGAGCGCAATCAAGGACAATGAAGTTGTTGAAGGTACGGTTATCTCTATCAACAAACGTGAGGTAGTCGTTAATGTCGGTTATAAATCGGACGGTATCGTTCCCGCTGCAGAATTCCGTTACAATCCGGACCTGAAAGTAGGCGATAAAGTTGAAGTGTACATCGAAAGCCAGGAAGACAAAAAAGGTCAACTCGTTCTCTCGCACAAAGAGGCTCGTGCTGCTCAGGCTTGGGATCGCGTAAACGAGGCGTTCGACAAAGGCGAAATCGTTACCGGTTACATCAAATGGCGCTCGAAAGGCGGTATGATTGTGGACGTTCTCGGTATGGAGGCTTTCTTGCCGGGTAGCCAAATCGATGTGAAACCCGTACGCGACTACGATGTATTCGTTGGCAAGACGATGGAGTTCAAGATTGTCAAACTCAATCCTGAGTTCCGTAATGTAGTTGTTTCGCATAAGGCTCTCATTGAGGCTGAACTCGAAGCACAACGTCAGGAGATTATCAGCAAACTCGAAAAAGGACAGGTGCTTGAGGGTACCGTTAAGAATATTACTTCTTATGGTGTATTCATCGACCTTGGCGGTGTTGACGGTCTTATCCATATCACCGACCTCAGTTGGGGACGTGTTTCCGACCCGCACGAGATTGTTTCGCTTGACCAGAAAATCAACGTCGTTATCCTTGATTTCGATGAGGATAAGAAACGTATTGCTCTTGGCTTGAAACAACTTACTCCGCACCCATGGGACGCTTTGGACGCTAACCTCAAGGTAGGCGACAAGGTCAAAGGTAAAGTAGTGGTTATGACCGACTACGGAGCATTCGTAGAAATCGCAGAAGGCGTAGAGGGACTTATTCACGTTAGTGAGATGTCTTGGAGCCAACACCTCCGCTCGGCTAACGACTTCCTCAAAGTGGGCGACGAGGTAGAGGCAGTTATCCTGACTCTCGACCGCGCAGAGCGTAAGATGTCGCTCGGTCTCAAACAACTCAAGGCTGATCCTTGGGCTGACATCGAGACCCGCTATCCTATCGGAAGCCGCCACACTGCTAAGGTGCGCAACTTCACCAACTTCGGTGTATTCGTAGAGTTGGAAGAGGGCGTTGAGGGTCTTATCCACATCTCCGACCTCAGTTGGACCAAGAAAGTGAAACACCCCAACGAGTTTACACATATCGGCGATAATATCGACGTGGTTGTACTCGAAATCGACAAGGAGAACCGTCGTCTCTCGCTCGGACACAAGCAACTTGAGGACAATCCTTGGAAAGAACTTGAGGCTAAATACGGTTTGGACACCATTGTTGAGGGCAAGGTTACTGAAATCAATGACAAGGGTGCCGTTATCGCACTCGAGGACGGCGTAGAAGCCTTCTGTACCACTCGCCACCTCCAGAAAGAGGACAAGAGCCCGGTTGCTGTCGGTGATGTTATGAACTTCAAGGTTATCGAGTTCAACGCTGACGCTAAACGTATCTTGGTTTCACACCTCCGTACATGGGAGGAGCGCAAAGAGAACGTTAAGGAGAGCAAATCTGCTAAACGTGAAGCCGCTCCCGAAATGCCGAAGGTAGAGAAAACTACTCTGGGCGATTTGAGCGTATTGGCTAACCTGAAGGCTTCGATGGACGCTGAGAAAGAGGCTCCGAAAGCAAAGAAGGCAGCCAAGAAAGACGAGGAGTAATCCTTGATATATAATTTCGCTTATATAATTAAATGTGTCGGCTACCCATTGCGGGTGGCCGGCATTTTTTTGTATCTGGCTAATCGGAATTTCCTTTATCTTTCTTCTGCTTTCAATATCGCAAGCGTTGGGACGAAGTGCATAGGAGATTATTCTATGTTCTATTATACGGTTTATGTTGATTTATAAAGTGTATTTTTGCATATATGCATAAAATATACTATTTTTGCACCCGAAAAACCGTATAAATCGTATAAATTATGAATATTCGTATGGCACGTATGCGCGTGATCGTCAATTTGCTCAACGCGCAAATCATTACCAGTCAAGAACAACTTAGTGCTGCTTTGCTCAAACAGGGCTACCAAACTACTCAAGCCACGCTCAGCCGCGACCTACACGACCTGCGTGCCGAGAAGAAAGTCCTGCCCGATGGCTCGTTCAAGTATGTCATTCCGGTTAATCCTTTGGTGGAGAAGAAAGTGTTGGGTATCGACCGCAATCTGGCAAAGATGTCTATCAATAGTGTGGATTATTGTGGTCAGTTTGCTGTGGTCAAGACCCGCCCGGGCTTCGCCAATGCGGTAGCCTACGACATTGACAGTCGTGCAGAAGAACTCATCCTTGGTACTATCGCCGGTGACGATACTATCCTCGTTATCCCCCGCGACACCACCACACGCGACCAACTCAACCAATTCTTCTCTGCTATCAACCATTAAGTCTCTTTTGCTTTTCGGGTGAGTAGTATGGTGCTTCTCAATAAGCATGGCTCATAAATAGCCGTCATACAACTCATCTGATAGCTCCTCCCTATAAATTGGCAGCGTAACATAGTATGCGCTGCTTTTTTTTGTACTAAAAGCATTCGTCATTTCGAACTCACGTTATTTAATGGTTTTGACGGATACTACTCATTGATATTTATTCGTTGTTGACAAACAGGTACGCATATTGTGCACAATGGGTTCTGTAAGTTGTGAATATTTTGTTCCAAACAATGCCGAGAAGGGTACATCATACACTCAGAACAAGCAAATCGGTATTTTCCAATGTACGATGCAAAAGGGAGTAAGTCTGGAATTTAATCCGATGGCAGAATTGCCTTTCGCTTAACTGTCAACTCTTCTTGTCAGAAAGAACAAAAGTGTTCGCTAATCGGGATTGGAATATCATCGCTCCCATAGAAGAATTGCAACCCAAGGTGGTTACCCTCAAAGAAAACACTTATCAAGTAGTATGTTGCTACTGGAACGATTGGAACGGGCTTGTCCGCGAAACCGTCACGTATGTTGTTGAGAATGCCACGATTGTAACAACGGATAGCAAAGTGGAAGTACTATACCCATATTATTGTAGTGTTATGTTTTAATTCGCAAGAAAACAACAAGCACTACCGGAAAGCCGTCAATGTATCGTCAGGGTTTTCCCAATGTCATCCGGTTGCAAAAGATATACGATTATTAAGATAGACGTTGTATAGACTCTGTAATAATATCTTTATATAAAAATTCGTTACCACCTCGTTAGGAGTGCGTTACCACCTCGTTATCACCTCTCAGTTTCGAAAAAGTGTCAGATTTTAAGATTTTATCGTAGCGTGGTAAGTTTTTGTGGTGTTTCGGAGCGGATAAACCCAGTTGTTTGTTCTGTTATGTGTTGGTTGGTGTTTTTTTTAGAGATGTCTCAAAAAATCCCCTCGAAATGCTCCTATTGAAAATCAGC